>ENA-OPDC01000345-OPDC01000345.1-human-gut-metagenome-genome-assembly--contig:-NODE-345-length-22173-cov-112.088435_pt1 | contig 22173 bp, 21 predicted proteins | sample MGYA00241620_ERZ501503 | MGnify/ENA primary metagenome ERZ501503 (study PRJEB25962, sample SAMEA2042659) | human gut metagenome | biome: human gut; feature: human-associated habitat; material: faeces...
GGGCGCTGCCCTGGGCTAGGAGCTTTTGGGCCTTCAGCCCGTTCTTGAACCACATTCGAAAGTTCAGTATCTAATATAGTATCTTATTTCTGGTCATATCCGTCAGAAATCTTTTTTCCCAGTGCTAGCGCCAGTTCAACCTTGGCACCATATCCTTCCAGCTGGTCGGCAAACTTGGCTACCGAATTGCCGGATGCGATGATGTCATCAAAGAGAATAATCTTTTTGCCCTGGAAGAAAGCCTCGTCAATATGGAGTTCATCTACAGGATCGCCATCTTCATCTACATCATGCGTGTAGCTGAAGGCAGGGTAGGCGTTGGTCATGCCCGTAGCCTTGCATATCTCCTCGCTGAACTCCTTGAAACGGCGCTTGGTATGCGCCTCAAGAGCTGCAGGAATGCAGACCAGGGTAAACTGTGCTGCCTCTTCGCCCAAAAGACTCTTCAGCTTGTCTGATACCATTTCGATAGCCTTCTTCAGGGCTTCCTGATGGTCCATCTCCGTAGTGAGCTCAGAGTTACCTTTAAAGTTGACGATAAGGTCGCGTTTTTCCCATTCCTCTGCTGTGAGCTCAAAAGTACCGAAGGCGCTGAATGCAGCGTAGTCGACAAGCCATTTGTAGTGCAGTCCGTTTTTCAGGACTGGCCACGATTGAATTTCATTTTCGTAATTAGCCATAGACTAGAATTTTTTGATTAATAATAATGCATAGTTTCTGCAAAAATAGAAAATCTTTTCGAAATAGAGCGCCGGTTTCATAAAAAAGATTTGTTTTTTAAGTAATATTTCACGTAGCTGCCCTTTTTTTACTTATTTTTTAGTACCTTTGCACCGCATTTTAAGAAATACGTATATTTATATGACGAGAAAAACAAAACTTCATGAAATCCGCGACTACGTTATCATTGCCCTGGCGATGATAGAAGGTAGTATCGGTTTGAACATCTTCCTGCTTCCCAATCATATCACGATGGGTGGTGTAGGAGGTATCGCTTCTATCCTTTACTGGGGATTTGGCATCCCGGCATCTGTATCTTATCTGGCGCTCAATGTGTTCCTGCTTCTCATCGCATTCCGCATTCTGGGCTATAAGTTCTGTCTGAAGACCATCTATGGTGTTGGTATCTTTGCCTTAACTACCCGTCTGATAGAGACGCATACGGTAGGCATGACGCCGCTGCTTCACGACCAGCCGTTCATGGCAACGGTCATCGGTGCGTTCTTCATGGGCAGCAGTGCCGGTCTGGGTCTTTCCTGCAATGGTTCTACGGGTGGTTCTGATACCGTAGCGGCGATGATCAACAAGTATTGGAACATTTCCCTGGGTCATGCCATCATGATTTGCGACCTGTGTATCATCACCAGTTCTTATCTGGTATTGCGCGATTGGGAGATGGTGATTTACGGTTATGTCTGCCTTTTTGTGCAGTCGCTCTGTGTAGATCATGTGGTGAATGCGTTGCGCCGTTCGGTTCAGTTCTTCATCATCAGCGACAAATATCTGGAGCTCAGTGCCGCCATCAATACCGCTGCCGACCGAGGTTGTACGGTGATGGATGGTCATGGCTGTTACAGTGGCAAGGATGTCCACATGCTGTTTGTATTGGCGCGTCAGCGTGAGTCTCAGAAGATATTCCGTCTTATCGACGAGATAGATCCTACCGCCTTTGTCAGCCAGAGTGCCGTCATCGGTGTTTATGGCGAAGGTTTCGACCGTTTCAAGGTAGGCAAGAAGATAGGTTTGCCGAAGAAGAAATAGATAAATGGAAAAAGGGTGTGTCATAACTGCATGACACACCCTTTTTTAATAATCCTCTATGAATAACACTTATTCTTCTTCTGTCGTTGCGCATATTTGAGAGATTTATCTGAAATTAAGGACATTTTATTCCGCATTATTTTGCAGATACCAACTTTTTTCGTAACTTTGCCAAAAATTCAATAAAAAGCAACAATATGAAATATCCTATAGGAATACAAGACTTTGGAAAAATCAGAGATGATGGTTATGTCTATCTTGACAAGACAGACTTGATTTATGATTTAGTACACAATGGGAATATATATTTTCTGAGTCGTCCAAGACGATTCGGAAAGTCGTTGTTGATTTCTACCCTGGAATGCTACTTCCAAGGAAAAAAAGAATTGTTTAAAGGACTTGCCATCGAACAGTTAGAAAAAGAATGGAAGCAATATCCGGTTTTTCATATAGATTTCAACGGCAAGAATTTCACACAGGCTGGCGAATTAGAAAAAACCTTGCAGACTTTTGTTGAAACCCAAGAACTGAATTATGGCAGAAACCCATTGGCCAACACCTTGGGAGACAGATTTATGGCTGTTTTGAAAGCTGCCCACGAAAAGACAGGACTTGGCGCCGTTGTCCTGATTGATGAATATGACAAACCTTTACTGGATGTTTTAGACACAGGGTTAAAGACCTTCGATTCTGAAGGCAACGAACGTTTGCTGGAAGACCGACATCGTGAAATCATGAAAGGTTTCTACAGTGTCTTCAAGGCTGCTGACAGAGATTTGAAATTCGTGCTGTTGACAGGTGTTACCAAGTTCTCGCAAGTAAGCGTATTCAGTGGTTTCAACCAACCAGATGACATCAGCATGGACGACCGCTACGAGGCTCTTTGCGGCATCACGGAAGAGGAACTGTATTCTGTCTTTGATGAGCAAATCAAGGCAATGGCTGCAAGATATAAAGTGTCTGAGGATGAGATGAAATATCGGCTCAAGCGTAAATATGACGGTTACCATTTCAGCCCAAGCATGCTCGACATCTACAATCCTTTCAGTATCTTGAACTCACTGAGCAAGAAAATCCTGAGTGATTTCTGGTTCCGTACAGGTTCACCTACTTATCTGGTCCGCTTATTAGCTCACTTCGACGAAAACCTCAATGAACTGACAGGGAAATTTTATCCTACCAGCAGTTTTATAGATTACAAGGCGGATACAGAGGCTCCATTGCCAATGATTTACCAGAGTGGTTATCTCACCATTAAGGATTGGAACATGGATACCGATTCTTATCTCTTGGATTTTCCAAACGATGAAGTAAAAGCTGGTTTCGTAACCATGGTGGCTGCCAACTATCTGAAGCCTAAGGAATCGCCTGACGCTTGGGTCGTAGAAGTTGTTAATACGATGAAGATGGGAGATTGTGACAAATTGGAGAAACTACTCACTTCCTTCTTCGCCAGTATACCCTATAGCCAACGTCGTAAAGATGACGAGCGGGAAAAAGAGCGATACTTTCAATATACCTTCTATCTGGTGATTCGTATGATAAGCAGTTTTACCGTTCTAATAGAAAAGGAGCAAAGTGAAGGACGGGTTGATTGCATTATTGAGACCCCAAGGTTTGTATATATCTTCGAATTTAAGCGTGATGGGTCAGCGACTGAGGCCTTGAAACAAATCGAGGAAAAAGGATATGCCCGTGAATATGCTACAGACAACAGAATGATTTACATGATAGGCTGCAATTTCTCGTCTAAGACGGGGACGATTGACGACTGGAAGTCTAAGGGCGAAAACTTGCGAAAGCTCAGTGATTTTTCAGATAAATAGTCCATATAACGCCGATGAAACAGAAAAAGCCCCGCAGGAATAATACCTGTGGGGCTTGAATCAACTTAAAAAAATAAATATGATGAACTCCTTTCCGAAATTCGGCTAGATGTGGAAATCTACCAACTTCAGCCATCGCTTGACATCAAACGACGGACAGTCTTTGTGAACGTTTGGCAAATCGCGGTGGCCCAGTATCTCTGCATCTGGATAGGAGAGGCAGAGGCTCTCCAGAAGCGAATACAGAGCCTGATTCTGGGCTGGAGTGCGCGTATCGGCAGGTTTGCCGTTCTTGTCGAGACCTCCCTCATAACAGATGCCTATGCTGTGGGCATTGTAATGACGGGCATGGGCTCCTACTTCCGATTCCGGACGACCCGGATATATCACACCATCCTTCGTGATGTAATAATGATAGCCGATACTCTTGAAACCGCGGGCAAGATGGCAGGCCTCCAACTGCTCGAATGTGAAATCCTGAGTCACTCTCGTGGCAGAACAGTGGATCACGATGAGTGAAATGCTACGATGTTTCTGTGTCATGGCAACCTCCCTTCTTTTAGCAGTTCTGTACACAGAATGAGCTGGCTACAGCTGTTAATACCGTGATGAGGAAGTTGATGATGGTTTTCCAATTTACTTTTTTCATTTTGCTTTGTTTTTTAATGATTAATACTAAGTGGATAATGATAGTCACATGCTTGTTTTAGTGGTTGAAATTTAGTTTCAGTAAGCGTTTCTGGAAGAAGAAGGGCGGGGGAGGAACTGCCAGCCCGGATACCCGTAAAAGGCAGGTTCTTGGGTCGTTATGATTTGCTGTTTATCCGTAATCGTCAGGATGAAAACCAGCCGCTTTGTGCCTTCGGAATATCCCTGTCGCCGGTCAGTTCACTCCTTCCTTCTTCTGTTGTTTCGCATATTTGAGAGACGGATCACTACTCCAGGCCGTCTCCGTTGTCGCCTGTTCCGTCGGTGCTGCCGCCTTGTGATGTACCGCCGCCCCCAGTGGTTCCGCCGCCCTGTGTGTTATCGCCAGTGGTGGTATCGCCTGCAGCGCTCTCGCTAGAGTTGAGGAGATCCATGGCGTTCTTGGCGTTGGCATCGAGAGAGAGCTGGGTGTTGCTGAGCTTGCCGGTAGCACGTGCTCTGAGGCGGTAGCCTTCTACAAACTTGGCGAGGCTCCACTCCTTGATGCTGGCGGCTCCCATCTTGTTGATGATGCCGATGGAGAAGATGGCGAGGTTGTCTATCTTCACAGCCTTGTTCTGGAGCACGAGCTCCTTCACACAGCTCACCATATCGGTGAGAAGGCCCTTGATGGCACCCTTCGAGAACGGGGTGTTGTGGCTCGCCATGTGTTCGGCGAGTTCATCGATACCGATGGTTTCTGTTACTACTGGTCGCGCATAATACTTGCCATACGCTTCCTTGATTGTCTTGTTCTTGTTCTTCACTAACTTGATGAGAATCATACTTTTAAAAATTTAGTTTTAGTAAAAAGCAGTCTGTGTCTCCGCCGAGACCGTTGCTGCATCAACCTCTCTGATTGACGATACAAAGATACAACATTCCCGAACCCCCAACTATGCGATTTGTGCGATTTGCAGGGATTCGGGAAAAAAGGTTGAAAAAAGTGGTATTTTTTATGTTAAAATCGAAAAAAGTTTTTGTTGTATCAGGTATTTAGCGTATTTTTGCGGAAAAATTTATAAACAATGAAAATTGAATATGAAGATGAAGACTTAAAGGAACTGATAGAAACGGGACAAAATAAGAAATATAAGAAAATCGCAAAGAATAAAGTCTTGATGGGTGGGTTGCTAAAGGTCTATAGAATTTTAGATCAAGCTCCTCATGTTTCTTTACTCAATCAATTCAGTTTTTTAAAGTTTGAAAAGTTAAAATATCAATATTCTGGGTGTTGTTCTGTGAGAATAGCAAATGGGCATATAGAACGTTTGATTTTCACAGAGCACGAAGGAGGTATAACAATAAAATTATTGAAATTAGACGATTCGCATTATGGAAACAAGAAATAATATTAATCCGCGTCCTTTCCAGCCGGTTAGTCCTGGTTGTATTTTGAAGGAGGAATTGGAAGCTCGCAGCCTTCCAATTTCTGACTTTGCTCATAAAATAGGGCTTGAAGAGTTTGAATTAGATAAACTTTTGAATGGAACGTTATGTTTAAGTCCTGAGATAGCTTCTTCTTTAGAACGTTTTTTGGGCATTCCTGCTTCTTTTTGGCTTTCTTTGCAATCTGCTTATGAAGAAGATTTAGATAAGAGCGATAATAAAGGCATTGTTCGAACTTTTCTTGATAAGTTTACAAGAAATCGTGTAGCATTTTAAATCAAGGAATTCCTATAATAAATTCACCCTGGAAGGGATATGCATAGTGTGTTGTATGCATTCCCTTCCAGGGTGATTTTTTTATGGTTCATCCAGAAATTCGATGATTTCTGCTACTTGTCGCAAACAGGTAAGCCAGATGCAATATCCTTCATGCAATAGGTATTGCGCCGTATAGCCACAATCCACCCTTGTTGCTTGTACCGAGCGAGCAACGCCTCCACCGATTTCACCTTGCCTTTCAGAGCCTCAGAAAGTTCATCCGAAGTGAATATCCGCAGCTTATATAATATACTCAATAGTTCTGTCATTGTTTCTAATTTTGCGCAAATATATGAAATCTAATTTGTTTATGAGAAAAATCAGAAACATTTTATGCTTTTTTATATGTTCTTTCCATCTTAATTGCCCGACTACGGAGGAACAAATCACCGACAGGCAAGTTCTTTTGGGAGTAACCCAAAAGGTTTCGAGTAACTCGAAACATACTTGTCACTGCCAACTAAAGCCAACGACTGCTACAACCACTTGAAACTCAAAATAAATGCTCTATTTTGCTATGTTTGCCTTTTTAGGCGTTCTTTTGCATGAAAATAACGAACAGACAACGTTCGTCTCATTCATTTCGAGATTGGATCTGTTTTGCCCATAATACTAAGAAAGTACTCTCCCCCTAAATAGCCATCAATTTCTTGGACAATTACATTGTCAACAATAATTGATTTGAGTTCCAGTTGGATCCTTCCTGGAGAGATAGGACGCTTGTCTGCATCAAAAACAAATTGCGAAGGACATTTAAAGTTGAAAAGCACAAGATGCTGCTTTCCGCCATAGTTCAGTGTCACAGGTACTTTGCTATCGCTATATATGATTTTCCCCATTTTGCTCGCTTCTCCTGTTTCTTCGTCTGAGCTTGCAAAAGAATAAGGTATCGAAATATCATAATCGGGCAACAGCTTGACTGCTTCTGCCAATTTAGTATCTTTTATGACAAAACTTATCCAGCTGATTGGGACTTGCTGTAAGGTGACAGTCCGGTTTTCGTACCCTCCAAAAGTGTAGTGGATGATAGGTTGACCATTTTCTGTGACCTCACCCTTCCATAAACTTTTATAATCCAACTGTTCTTGCGATGCATTATAGATTACAGGAATGAATATACTGCTGTATTGTCCTTTAAGCTCATTACTCAGCTCCTCAATTACACTTTGACGCTGGAAGTAAGAATCCACATAAGTAGGATCCTCATGGCATCCGCTTAAACTAATCATGGCTGAAATCGCCACAATGACCATTGATATCTTTTTCATTACTTACTTTATATTTATGTATTAAGTTCTTTTTCTTGAAATTTTCGTAAGTATTATCCTCTATTGATTCGTTCTACCAATTCATCTGGTGTAAGTATCTCCATCTTGGAGAAACCAAACCACTTTTTGCCTAAGTCCTTAATGGATGCACCTATGTGATATACATCATCGTCTATACAAAGGAAGCGGTCATGTGATAAACGGAATGTTTCAACATCAATCGGTGCATATTGAGCATTATGACGGTCCATGTCGAGTTGGAACTGACGGCTTATCTGCTGAGTATAGATGATTGTAGACACGTTATTATCTCTTTTATCGAGCAATGTCAGTACAGTCTCGTCAACATAGTTGTCGATAAGGACAATACGTTTCTTCGCACTCTTAATCAAGTCGGACACGAAAGTATAGGCATCATAAATTTGACCATTGTAGAACACACCTTGTTTCGGCTTTGCATTGCCCTCGTCCAATCTGCGAAACACCTCGTCTATGCGCTTGTCTGTTTCTTGCTGATGTTGCTGCATTTCCAGTTGATGGTACTCCATTGTTGAAAGACGTTGGAAAACTTCTGCATTTGTCACCATGAAACGTCTCATTGCAACAAATGCATCCATAATTCGTATGCTTACACGAATTGCGGTTTCACTTCTAAGAACAGTGGAGAGCATTGCTACTCCCTGTTCTGTAAAAGCATATGAGCGAACTGTTGAGTGCTTCAAACTATTGAACCGATCACAATTTGTGACCAGTTCATTCATTTCTTCCTTAGTCAGTTGAAAACGAAAACGTTCAGGAAATCTCTCCATATTACGTTTTACAGCTTGATTTAACACCCTGGTTTCCACTCCATAAAGTTCAGCCAAGTCTCTGTCTATCATAATCTGCTTTCCACGAATAGACATTATTCGACTTTCTACAGGAGTGGTAACTACGACTTCATCATTTTGTAACTGGTCGCAATTTGCGACCAGTTCTCCTTTATCTTGATGTTCTATATTATCTGCCATATTTCTATCTTTATTTTTGAGGTCACAATTTGTGACCTTAAACGTGTTGTTACTTATTATTGCATTCAAAGGTAGTGCTTTTAGCCTTTAAGCCACTATTGCACAACCCTTTCTTTGAAAAGAACGTAAAATTAATAGTTTTATTGCTGTGATTGTAGTTTTATTAAACTCACCCTGAAAGGGATATGCATAGCGTGTTGTATGCATTCCCTTCCAGGGTGATTTTTTTATGGTTCATCCAGAAATTCGATGATTTCTGCTACTTGTTGCCGGGTGTAGAAGTGGGAAAACTTGCCGGCGTAGCCCGAACAGAGGCTCTGCTTGAGCTCGGGACACCGGTTGATCCATCTCACCAGCCGGTTGAGCGCTACCCTGGGGGTAGCGGTGGGAAAGTAGAGCATGGCGAGCTCTGCCTTCCCGTAACTTCTGTCTTCTATCATAATTTGTTCGTTTTTGAATAATAAGAAAATCCCTCCGAAAGATACGGAAATATCTCCGAAAGATAAAAAAATATCTCCGAAGCAGAATTTCCTAAAATGGGAGATCTTCGGGCGGAATATTCTCGCTGCCATCCATCTTCTGGTTGTTCTCTATCTCGTCAGGACGCATTTCTATCACCTTCCAGCCGTTGCCCGTCTTGCGGTGAATCTTCTTGAATCCCAGCGCCTCCATGAACATCGAAATATCCTTGTTCGACATCGACTGGCGGAAGGCGGGGTTCGTGCAGATGCGTTCCATCACATCACTCGCCGTAACAAACTTGCAGAACTCGGACGGCGTATCGGCATCAGGAACACGGTAGAACTTGTTGATGCGCTCGGCTATGTAGTTGTTTACACGGAAATAAAGATTGTGGCGCTGTATCTCCTCATTCTCCTCCTTCGTAAACCAGTAAACCCAGTCGCAGGGCTCACCCCTCCGGCGCTTCTCTATCACCTCCTGAGCCAGTGCCACAGCCTGGGAGTAGATGCCCTCGTAATTGAAGGGGAAGTCGATGGGACTCTTGATCTTCTCGATTCGCCAGATGAGGAAACGGCGGTTCTCGTCATCATCGATGATATGAACCTCATTGCTCGTGGCGCAGAACCCCGCATTGTTCTGCAGAATGCAGTCCCACTCGGCATAAGGGATTCGCATGCTGATGTTGCGCTTCGTGATGTTGCTCTTGAAGGAATCCAGGTTCTTGCCGCGCAGACAGCTGAACTCATCGAGACACACTATCGCCTTGCTGGCACACATCTGCAGGAAATCCTTGTTCTTGTAGTCGCCCGTAGAATCGTTGGCGAAATACTTGCGCAGATGGGGCGGCAGAAGATGGTCGAAAAACGTGGTCTTGAAGATGCCGCCCTTGCCTACGAAAACCATGATAGACTGGTTGGTGACATCGGGGCGCACCCAGCAAACCACCATGTTGACCAGCCATTTCTTGAAGGCATAGGCAAAATCCTCCTCCGTATGGCGGTAACCGCCGGTCTGCATCACGGTTACCCGATGGGCTAATTCTGCGATATGGTCCGTCTTCCAGTCCCATTTCGGCAGACTCTTCAGATATTCCTCCATGGGGTTGAATTCGGGACTGAAGTTACTTCTGATTACCGTATCCAGCTTTTTCTGGGTGGTACAGATGTTCTCCAGTTCCATCTTCACGAACAGGGAATTGCTCACCCGGGTATCCACTTCGGTCCAGTCGAGATAGAGTTTTTCTCCGGTGTTGATGGCGCGCACTTCATACTGGTTGCTCAGCGTGTTGTGGTGCATTTCATATCGGGCTCCCAGCCATCCCAGCAGTGCTCTCATGCTGGTATAGCGTTTCTGTTCATCCTCTCCCTGCTGTCTTATCTTCCAGGTTCCCAGCCGCTCGGTATGCTTGTAAATCTCCCGTGCCACCCGCTCGGTATCGGCATATTCGCCGCCAAACTTATCTGCCATGTGTTTCACAGCCTCCTCCTTTTCGGCTCCGAAACAGAGGCAGAATGTGGCGTATCTTACTACGTAGCTGTTGTGATGATGCTCCTCAAACCGCTCTTCCCAGCTCTCCGCCAGTTTGTCTACATACTGCAGAATCTCTTCGGTGGTGAGCGTTTTGGATGGCGCCTCGTCTTCCTGTTTGCGCGGGCTTTTCTTTCTGGGTTTTTCAGCCTCCGTCTGCCTTTTCCTGTTCTGTTCCTCCTGTTGCTTTGTGGCTTTTTCGAATTCCTCTACCTCCTCCCGGGTGATGGCGAAGACCTCGGCATTCCAGTTGAAGTAAGCCTCGGGGTCGTAAGCCAGTCCGCAGCTTCTCACCATGTCCTGGCATTGTTTGTCGCAGCTGATACCCAGCAGTTTGTCGTACAGTTTCATGGCTTTCTGTATGGCGAGCTGGTGGAGTTCGGTGGCAGTGAGATTGCATCCTTCAGGCCGCATATATCTGAGCAGGATGCGGAATCCCTTGCCCGAGACGGTGATGTAGAAGACCATGGTGAAGGGGATTTTCCGGGCGGTCTGCCTGAGTGCCGCGATGTTTTTGGGGGGCACGTCGTCATAATCGAGCATCAGCCAGTAGGTTTCCTTCCTGAAGTCAGTCAGCTTCTTGGAGCTTCCCTTGAGCTGCACGCTGGGAGTGATGCAGGGCAGCCGGTGCTTGATGTCCTCTGCCGTTCTCTTGTCCACCTTTATCATCGACCTGTAGCCTTCGGTATTGGTTTTCACCGGTGCCGAATGCATGATGTTGTACTCCAGCACCTCTCTGTTGGGGAGAGGCTTGCTGGTAGAGGTCTTCAGAGTCTGGAAAAAAGAGGGCAAGACCTCTTTCTCCTGTTCTGTTTCCGGGTTCTTTCCGGTCTCGTTTGTGGGTTTAATCTCTTTCATTTCTTTTTGGATTTTATGAATCTGTATCTTCTAATATTTTTTTAAGTTGATTAGTAATTTTCTTGTAGGGAAGGGCTTCTCTCCAGTAGCTCCATGCTCTGTTATGTTCCCTCCAGTATACCGAACCTTTATTCTGTTCCCATATGTACACTTCATCGCAATAATACTGAAATCTTGTTTTATGATGGACATTTTCTTCATGTATCCAGGTTTTACTTTCGAAGGCATCGTCTTCGTCTTTTTCCATGAGAATGGTTTTGATGGCTCTATCCATAGCGAATATGTATTCTGGTATGAGCGTCATGTTATCTATCCTCTTATCGATAGTGTTCTTTCCACCAGTTTCTTTAAGAATCCTAGTTGGTGATACACCACATGTCTTTGCGATAGCCAGCTTAAATCTGGCTTCTTCTTCGAGTTCTGCCATAAAATTTCGTAAATCTTTCATTGTTTTATTCTTTGTTGTTAACATGTTGCGAAGGTAAACAAAATGTTTTACTTAGGCGGGGAGCTCTATAGAGCTCGATTTTTACAAAGAATAACCTAGGTTAAACTTTTTAACGCAGCATTTTTGCGCCCATTTTTGTTGGGGTATTTTGAAGAAGAAGTAGGGAAGAAGCGAAACATCGGAAAAGTGACGAGGTGAAGGGTGAAGGGTATATTTTAAATCTTATATTATATTCTTTTTTTTAGGATTTTTGGAAAATCCGGATAATCAGAAAAATGAAAAAACGGATTTTTTTCCTTGCCGCGCGTATATATAAAAAAGAGTTTTCAAACCTTCACCCTTCACCTTTTTATTTAAGGTTTTGTGTGTCAAATAGTTACGGGTGAAGGGTGGTGAAGGGTGTTTTTCGCTTTTTATAAACATATTTTAAGAATTCAGTCCGTTTTTACATATTTTAAGCATTTATTTTCGGTTCCGAAATGGGTGCTTTTTTTTAGGGGTCCACTTTTTCCTCTTTTCTTACCGCTAAAATCTTTGAAAAAGCGAGTGGGGGTAGGGAATCCCGTCTTATGTTGTGTTAAACAATTATCAGATAAAAGAAGTTAACGATACCGAAAAAGGACTGATTTTTAAACAAATATTAACGCAGAAAACTTGAAGTTTTGCATATTAGATTCTGGTTTCACAAGTTCAGAAATTAAAGAATTTTAAGGAGTTATTCAAGTTTCGCAAGTGTGTGAATTTATTGAAGTTAAAGAAGTTATCACTCCCTACGGTCGTTCGGGAAGTTAAGAGACAATAGTCTTCTAGCTTAAAATGCAGGACATTTGTCCCTTAACTTCCCTCTAACTTCCCTCTAACTTCCCTTAACTTCTCTTTAACTTCCCCACATGCGAAAGTTCAGTAAAGCAAAGGTAATGCGATGCTTTTGTCGGCGAAAAATCAGAAAGGCAAATCCTGAATCCTGTTCTCATCCGTCACCCCGAAGATATCAGCCTCTTCCGGTTCTCCATCCGCAATCACGATATCCCTTATCTTCTTGCGGTAGCTCTTTACGATACTCCCGTTCTCCAGTTCCACCCTTCTCCTGATGCTCAGGTCCAGATATTCCTTTTCCCTTTCTATGCCCAGATAGCGCCTGCCGGTCAGCGAGGCAGCGATGCCGGTAGTTCCGCTTCCCGAGAACGGGTCGAGGATCCATGCTCCGTGCCGGGTTGAAGCCAGGATGATGCGTACCAGCAGGGCGAGCGGTTTCTGCGTAGGATGCTTGCCCTGCGATTTCTCCCATCTTGCGATGGCTGGCAGCCTCCATACATCCGTCATCTGTTTGTTCTCGTTCAGCAGTTTCATCAGGTCATAGTTGAAGTAGTGCGGTTTCTTCGGGCACTTTCTTGCCCAGATGATGAACTCGGTGCTGTAGGTAAAGTACCGGCACGAGATATTGGGTGGTGGATTCGTTTTTGCCCATGTGATGACATTGAGGATTTTGAATCCGAGTTGCGTCAGCTTGCTTGCCACCGAGAAGATATTGTGATAAGTTCCCGAAATCCAGATTGTTCCGTTCTCCGTCAGGTGTTCCCTGCATTCCGCAATCCATTCCTCGTTGAACAGGTCGATATGTTCGGGCGAGCCGCCCTTATCCCATTCCCCCTTGTCTACGCACACCACCTTCCCGCTCTGTACGCTGATGCCGCCGTTCGACAGGAAGTAAGGAGGATCGGCGAAGATCATGTCGAACTTGAAATCAAATTCGCCCATCAGCCGTATGCAGTCTCCGTGAAGGAGAGTGAAGTCATCAGCCCTATGATATATCGCCTTTTTATTCATCATTTCGGGTGCAAAGGTAATGCAAATATTTGATTTATAAATGATTAGATCATACTTTAACTTTCATGATCAAAAAAGATCAATTCGGCAGAAAGAAAAGAAAAATTGGTTAAAATGAATAAAAACAGAAAGTTTTTCATATATTTTTTTGTTCTTTCTGAATATTGATGTAAATTTGCAGAATGTTTTTTTATACAGGCTTTAAACGAAATAAAACTTAGCGAGATATGAAACAATACGAAGCTGTAATAGAGACCTTGAAGAGGTTGGGTGGATGTGCTACATTCGGTCAGCTGAATCAGGAGGTGTTCAAGATTGAGGATTGCACATGGAATACCAAGACTCCATTTGCATCCATTCGTCGTATTGTGCAAGACCGCAAGGAAATCTTTCGCATTCGTCCGGGATTATGGGCTTTGGAGGAATATAGAAGCCTCTTGGCGGATAGGGGGATTGTGGCTCAAGATGTTACGAATTCGGATTCTGAGCAGGTGCAGGAATTCAATCATTCCTATTATCAGGGACTTCTGCTGTATATCGGTAACATGAAGAAACTTGAAACCTATGTTCCTGCACAGGATAAGAACAGGAGATGTATCAATGTGAAGCTGGGCGAAATCTCCACATTGCCGAAAGTTCCGCCATTCTCCTATCAGGAATTCGTGAATAGGAGTAGCACGATAGACGTTATGTGGTTTCAGCCTAATTCTTTGGGCAGCGAGGTGATGATGCCCGATAGTTTCTTTGAGGTAGAGCATTCTACGGATATTCAGAATTCTCTCTGTAAGTTTTCTGACCTCCAGTGTTTCAATGCCCAGATGTTTATCGTGGCTGATGCCAGGCGCCATGATGAATTTATAGCCAAGTTGAGCCATGATTATTTCAAGCCTATCTCGGATAGGGTGAAATTTGTAAGTTATGACAAGCTTGATAGATATTATGAGGGGCTGATGACGCAGAGAAAGAGTTCGCTAGTTCTTTGACAGTAGGACTGGCTTGTCTGTTTTATCTATTAATTATACTCAAGTTTCGCATGTAAGCCCCATACGCCCTGAAAGGGCAGAAGCTCCTAGCCCAGGGCAACGCCCTGGGTATAATGAAATATAAACCAACGCCCTGAAAGGGCAAAAGCTTTACAATTATGGCACAATCATTATCAAAAATTTACATCCATTTGATCTTCCATATCAAAACAACGAGCCCAAAAATCCGTGAAAATGATTTGGAGCGACTTCATAATTATATCGGTAAACTTGTTAAAACTACGGGATGTGCCGAGATAAAGGCAGGTGGTGTAGGAGATCATGTTCATGTCTTGTTCATATTATCAAAAGACGTCACGATTTCCCAGATAGTGGAGGAGATTAAGCGAAACAGTAGCAGATGGATTAAGAATCTCGATCCTGTTTATTATCATTTTTTCGCATGGCAGGGTGGTTATGCCGCATATTCCATCAGCCAATCAGTTGTAGATAAAACATTACAATACATTGCCAATCAGAAAGAGCATCACACAAAGCATTCGTTTGCAGAGGAATATAGAGCGTTCTTGAAATTATATAATGTGGAATATGATGAGAATTTCGTGTTCCGGGATTAGGCTGGCTGGTATTATAAAGCTTTTGCCCTTACAGGGCGACAGGTTTGCGTCCGTAATTACCCAGGGCGATGCCCTGGGCTAGGGGCTTCTGCCCTTTCAGGGCGTGTGGGCAAAACTTGCGAAAGTTCTCTTATTAATTTAATAGTGCAAAAGATAATTGTGAAAAATATCTCTCCCAAAATTTTCCTATTCAAAAAAATATTCGTAACTTAGCAGCGCAAAACGTAAAGCATGTAGGAATATGGCAAAAATGGTAAATTTCTATCCTGTAGGAATACAGACATTCTCGAATATCAGAGAGGGTAATTATCTCTATATAGATAAGACCCAATACATCGTGGATTTTCGAGAGAAAAAAATGAAGTATGTTTTTCTGAGTCGTCCAAGACGATTCGGAAAGTCGCTCTTTGCATCTACCCTCCAGGCCTATTTCGAGGGAAGGAAAGAACTTTTTGAGGGATTGGCCATTGCTGATTATGAGAAGGATTGGGTGAAGCACCCTGTGCTGCATTTCGACCTGAGCGGCGCCAAACACATGGGAGTGGAGCAGCTGGAAAGATACCTGGCTGATATGCTTGAAGAGCAGGAGTCAATCTGGGGATATAAGACGCATCAGGTGGACGCTAACCTCCGTTTGAAAGACCTGGTGAAAGAAGCATACAAGCAGACAGGTAAGAAGGTAGTGATTATCATTGATGAATATGATGCCCCTTTGCTGGATGTAGTGCATGAAAAGGAAAATTTGAAACCGCTGCGCCTCATCATGCAGAACTTCTATAGTCCCATCAAGATGCTCGACCCATACTTGGAGTTTACCTTCATCACGGGTATCACCAAGTTCTCGCAGCTCAGCATCTTCAGCGAACTGAATAACCTCGATAACATCAGTATGTTCGACCAGTATTCGGCTATCTGCGGTATCAGCAAAAAGGAACTTACCACTCAGATGAAACCGGATATAGAGGCATTGGGAGAAGACCTGGGTATGACGTATGAGGAGTGCCTGGCAGAGCTGACAAGATTCTACGACGGCTATCATTTCAGTAAGAAATCTGAAGATGTATTCAATCCGTTCAGTCTGGTAAAGGCACTGAATGCACGGGATATAGCTCCTTACTGGTTTGGCTCGGGTACGCCGACTTATCTTATCAAGACGCTGCAGAAGTATCACGTCAATGTGATGGATATAGAGAAGAAATCATGTGATGTGGATGATTTTGATGTTTCGCCGGAAATGATGACTTCTGCGCTTCCGTTGCTCTATCAGAGTGGTTATCTCACCATCAAGAAGTATAACCCGATGCTGCAACGTTATACCTTGGAATATCCTAACAGAGAGGTTAAAATTGGCATGCTCAAGAGTCTTGCACCTAACTATCTCTCGCCAATATCACTGGATAATAACAGCCTTGTAGGTGATTTCCTGGAAAAGCTCTATGAGGCAGACGTTGAGGGAGCGATGGTACGCCTGAAGGCTTATCTTGCCAGCATTTCCAACCGATTGAGTAACAAGAGTGAACGGGATTTCCAGACGGTGTTCTATCTTATCTTTAACCTGATGGGAGCACACATGAGGGTAGAGGAGGATAGTGCGATAGGCAGGGCTGATGCCGTGGTGTATATGCCTGATGCCGTATTTGTTTTCGAGTTGAAATATGATGGCTCAGCCGAGGAAGCTATCAGACAGATAGATGAAAAGGGATATCTGATTCCATATTCTGCCGATGGTAAGCGCCTGTTTAAGATTGGCGTAAATTATGACAGCACACAGCGGACGATAGGTGATTGGATTATCAAGAAAGCGGAGATGTAGATTACGAATATCACCATATAATCAAGGGTCTATACGCCACCTTTTCATCGTGGCATATAGACCCTTGTCGTTTAATTTTCGTTGCGGACGGAACTTTTCCGCCCGCAACGGCTTACTGCTTCCTCAAGGTAGGCAATGCTCCTTTAAGTTCGTAACGCCACTTTGAGCCTGCGTTCTGCAAGGCGGTGTTCATGGCATCAACGGCTTTCTGCCAGGTAACGACAGAGCCGTCCACCTTCGTGGCTCCGGTGCTTTCCCTATTGTAGCCGATGCCTTGTTCATGATTGTTCTTCCAATAGCAGGCGGTCATTACGTTGGCGTAGTTATTTCCCAAAAAGCCGCCGATATGCATATAGCCAGTGCTACTACCCGTACTGGTTACGTTGCCCGTGGCATAGCAGGCAAGAAGGCTGCTTCCTGCGTTCATTCCCACCAGACTGCCGCCAGCGATATTCTTTTTGGGGGCCATTTCTATGATCACGTTGCCTGTGGCATAGCAAGCGGTCAGGGTGGCACTCGAATTCGTCTGACCTGCCACGCCGCCGACATCGACCGTTCCCTTCACTGTGGCAGAGGAACTGCATCCGGTGATGGAACCGCCTATTTGAACACCCACCACACCGCCGACATACACCGTGCCGCTGACGCTGCCCGACACCGAGCAGTTTTCAATGGTGCCGCCCAAGCTAGATCCTACCACGCCGCCAATACTGCCGCCATATATTTGATTGCTTGTTATCTGTACGCCCTCCATCACCACGTTCTTCACCGTACCAGCTCTATTGAGATAGCCGAACAGACCCGCATTTTCGTCATTTGTCGTAAAGGTCAGCCCCGTGATGGTATGGCCGCCGCCGTCGAAGGTGCCGGTGTATGAGTTGTGGAAGTCTGTGCCTATCGGCGTCCAGTCTTTGCCTGTGAGGTCAATGTCTGTGTCGAGGGTAATGTTAATGTCGGTCTTACCTCCGTTCACTAATTTGGCTATATTCATCAGGCCATCGGCGGAGGTCACGTTGTAGCTGCCGTCGCTCTCTATGGTATAGCCCAGGTCTTTTGCCGCTGCGAGGGAGACGGTGTAGGTATATTCACCGCCCGCCTGCCAGTCGGTAGCATTCTTCATCTTATAAACGAAGGTCTTGCCGTTAGTGAAGGTGCAGGTAATGAAGGTCGTGCCAGCTGCCACACTTTGCGGGGCTACGAGGGCGATGTAGGTGTTGCTGCCCTTGTCATACGGGACGATTATATCTGGGTTGTCGCCTTCGTTGGAGAGACCCGTCAGCTGCACGGATGCCAGCCCCTCGGTGTAGTCCGTCAGAACGATGGTCACTCGCGCCGTGCGGTGGGTGAAGCGGAGCGTAGGGCTACCGTAGGTCACCGTCTGTCCGTCGGCTACGATGAGGTCGCTGCCCTCAAAGTCCTTCTGGGCACTTTGGTTGGCTTTTACCTTCACAGCAGGCGGAGTTGTCTCGCCAGCTGTGTAGGGCCACCACGCTGTGACGGTGATGTCGTTGTGGTTGGTCCAGTAGTACGGGTCGGTGGAGGTCAGCGTGGCGCTGGTGTGGTCGGCGGTGGTGAGCGTCACGTCGTATGCCTTCACCGTGCCGTCCATCAGGACTGCCACGCTCTGCACACCCTCCCAATTGCCGTCCACCGGGGCACGGGTGCCGGCGGTGGCTGTCGCGGCGGGGTTCAGCCCCGTGGCGGTGAAGACGATGGATGTGCCTTCCGCCCCTTCAGGCAGGAAGCCCGCTTCGTCCTGCGTGCAGGCGGCAAGGCCGAGCAGCAGGGCGAGGGCTGCGAATATATGAATGGTTGTTCGTTTCATGATGCGTGTTGTTTAGGGGTTGTTATTGTTTCTTTTGCAGTACGGGCAGACCGTTGGTGCCTAGTGCCCACTGGTAGTCGTTGTCGGTGAGGGCGTGGTTCATGCCGTCGACGGCTGTCTGCCATTTCACGGTCGCGCCGTCCACCTTCGTGGCATCTACCGTTCCTCCAAAATTACGGAATTCTCCTTGCCCGGCATTGCCTCCCCAATAACAGGAAGTTATAGTTTTGTAGTTGAAACGCACTATAGCTCCAGATTCATAATCTTTCAATGTGCCGTCAAACCAGCAAGCTGTGATACTGCCATAATTTAAATCGGCTATACCACAAGTTCTACCATATGCAGAAATTTTTCCCGTCACAGAGCAGGCAATGATTTGACCATTATTTTGCTCCACTATTCCAGCTGCTGATCCATTACTGCCATATAGATTCACATCTATGAGTTGTAGGTTCTTTATCACACCACGTAAATTTAATAACCCAAAAAGTTCAGTAGTCGCTGCTGAAAAGTTTAATCCCGTAATGCGGTGTCCCTGCCCATTAAAGACGCCGGAGTAGCCAGGCCATGTGCCTATCCGTGTCCACTCCTTACCCGTCAGGTCGATGTCAGCGGTGAGGGTGCAATTTATCGATTCATCTTTTTGTACGGCTTTGTTCCATGCCAGCAGGCCCTTGGCGTTATAGACCATGTAACTGCCGTCGTTCTGTATAGAATAGCCCAAATCCTCGGCCTCGCCGCTCTCGCCGCCGCCGTCAGCCCAGTTGCCGATGGTGCAACCCTCTAACGTCAGGCCGGTGGTGTTCACCTTAACAGTATATTTATAGCGGCTGCCCGCTTCTAATACGACGTTGTTCTGCGGACGGAAGTAGAAGGTGCCGCCGCCGAGTTCCACCTTGACGAACGGCTTGCCTGCCGCAACGATCTGCGGGGCGGTCAGTGCCTCGTAGGTGTTGCCGCTTGCGTTGTAAGTCTTGATGGCGGTCGGGTTGCCGTTGTCGGCGGACAGGCACACGAGGCTCACCGTGGCACCGGCGACGCTCGTGAATCCCGTACCGGGCTTCAGTTCGATTGCTACGCGTGCCGTGTGGTGGTTGAACTCCAAGGTAGGGTTGCTAAATTCCACTTTCCGGTTCTCAGCGGAGATGAAGTCGCTTTTCTGGAAGTCAGCCAATTTGCTCTGGTCTTCGGCAACCTTCACGACAGGCATCTGGGTGATGTCGGCATTGTCAAAGGGCCACCATGCCGATACGGTAATCGGGTCGCGGCTGGTCCCGTAGTACGGGTCGTTCTCGCGTGAGAGCGTAGCACTCTTGAAATCGGTAGAAGCCGTAACGGTGTATTCCTTTACCGCATCGCCCATCTTGAGTGCCACGGAAGTGACGCCCTGCCAGTCGCCGTCCACGGTGGCACGGGTTGAAGGGGCTGCCTGCGGCGTTGCCTCCACGGACAGTCCGGTGGCATGGATGACTATAGGATATTCCTCTTTGGACAGACGGCTATCGTCAGCCAGTTCGTCCTGTGTGCAGGCGGCGAGGGCGAACAGCAGTGCGGTGGCTGCGGGGATAAATAATCTATGTCTCATAATTCTTCATTCTAATCAATTAATTATTAATATCTTACAGGTCTGCATCCACTTCTCCACCGTCTATATCGTTCCACTTTGCAATGGTGGCTTCGCTGACTTCAAGGACTTTGTTGCTCACCTTGACAGTATAAGTGTAGTTGTTGCCCGCCAGCAGTGCGCCATCGGGCATGGTGAGTGTGGCAGGATATTCCTGACCTTTGTAATTCACAACCAACGGCAGGGATGCAACTGTCTGCGGGAAGAGGATGACCGATGACGTGAGATTGCCGTCTGCCAGATTCATGGTCAGTTCTCCGGTCTGTAGTCCGTTGTCTGCGGTGGCAATACCGTCGGCCGTGTTGAACGTACCGGTGAGTAACAATCCGTCCAGCGTGTAACGTTCAGGCTTGACCACGCTGAAATCCACACCATCGCCCGCCTCGAAGGTAAGGGTTATCCGGCTCATGCGGTGGTGGAAGGAGTTGTCTTCACCGCCTTTGTAGGTTTTGTCGGTAAAGCTCACCACCGGGCTGTTTTTGTCTCCCGTGGCTCCTGAAGCAAAGAGGAAGTCGATGGCAGGCTGGTTCTGCTGCGCCGTGGCATCGGTCGTGGCTGTGAGGATGCCTCCCGCCGCGTTGTACGGATAGTAGGCGCGGAAAGTATGGGTCTTTGCATCTTCGATATAGATGACCTTTCCTTCTGCCTCAAATTTCCCGTTCTTCAGGATGAAACGCACGTTGCCGTACTGGGTATCGTTGTCGATGTCGGTGATGCCGATACGGTCACCATTGTCCCAAGTGGTTCCGCTGGCACGGGTGTTTACGCTGATACCACCAGTAAACTGCACGGCTACCTTACCATTTGCTGTTGTAGAAGCTGTATCTTCTGTACTGCATGAAACCATTGCACCTGCTAAGAGTGCAAGGGCGAAAAACTTCGTCATCTTTTTCATATTATCCATATTTTAAAAGTTATTATTATTATTTGGTTTCTACTTCATTGTTGAGGTTCGTCCAACCGTTGATGGTAGCTTCCAGATTCATCTTCGGCTGCATTTCTTCGTACTTGAACCTTAGCTCATACTTTCCACCAACATTCATCTTAGGAGCAGTGATGTCAAACTCCTGCAAGGTCTTGTCTGGGAGCTGTAGTCGGAGATAAATATGAGAGGCGGGGCTTCCCTGTATGGTTGGCATCAGCCGGATGACTTCCGATTTCAGGGTTGATTCCGTAGCCAGGAGGGTAGGGAGTTCCACTTCCGTTGGCTCTATGCTCGGCAAACCGTATTCTCCATCACTGTTTTTCAGTGTTGGGAACAGGCACCAGGCACAATCCAAAGCCTTGCCACTCATCTCTGTGCCTTTCGGTATGTTCTCGATGATGATGGTCAGTTCGGCAAGCACGCTCTTTATAGGGGTTTGCACCACATAGCTGCCTTCCTTGTTATCTATCTTCACATCGGCAACTCCGAAATAGGCATTATGCTTCACATCTTTAGGATTGGTCAAACCTATCAGAATATTGTTCCAGTTAGTCAAAGACCTGGTCTGGTCAGTGGTGAAGAATGGCTCTATAAGGTTAGTGGCAGCCAGAATCTGATAATGCCCTACAGGAAGAGCGAAGCGTTGGCTTGCTACCTCCTGCGCACTGCCATAATGATTTTCCTCTACAAGCGAGCCGTCATCGGCATTGAATATCCAGAGCTTCACATCCTTCACTTCCGTACCTTGGTCAGCTTCATCTGCCCAAGTGAGCGATACCGACAAGCCACTTTCTTCCTCATCAGAATGAACATCATGGTCGCAGCTTGCCAACAGGCATGGGACGCATAACAGCACCCATAACCCAATATTAAATCTTCTTTTTGGAAGAATAAAAGCAAGTGCTGTGACCAGTAATCGTTCTTTTCCAGTTAAATAATTTCTCATATTAATCTATTATGTTTTGATTATAATTTACAATATTTTAAATCCTTCATGATACAGAT
>ENA-OPDC01000363-OPDC01000363.1-human-gut-metagenome-genome-assembly--contig:-NODE-363-length-21351-cov-3.946234_pt1 | contig 21351 bp, 16 predicted proteins | sample MGYA00241620_ERZ501503 | MGnify/ENA primary metagenome ERZ501503 (study PRJEB25962, sample SAMEA2042659) | human gut metagenome | biome: human gut; feature: human-associated habitat; material: faeces...
TCAAGCTCTTTACTGCAATTGAGATTGCCATTGAGATTGCTTGCGGATTTTAGGTTAATCTATTTTTAAATTGTTATTTTCTGTTTTTGCTTTCTGCTGCAATATTAACGACTTCTCGCAAAAGTCACGACAGAAAAACTAACAACAAAGGGGGTATAAACTATCAAATAACAGTTTTTACCCCCTAAATTAACAGTTAACAGGTGGTTTCGTTTTAACTTTTAATTAGCCGGTATCCCTCCACCGGTTCCAGCATTACCTCCTCCACTTTTCAAATCATCATTATTAATGCTTCGCGCAGCTTTTTTTACCTGAGCCTTCAACTCCCCAAAACGCCAACTGATATTAAATCCATAATAACGCATCGGAATTCTGGTAGCAGTAGAAGAGCAGAAAGTAGGAGTATTGATGTTATTCTTAAAAGTAATATATTTATTAAATAAATTGGACGAGTTAAGAGATATAGTCAGCCTCTTTTCCTTCAAGAAAGAACGACTGAGCCCTATCGCATAATAATAGAAAGAGGAACTTTTACCTTGCAAAGAGATATGCGGAGTACCACCCCCTCCGTTCAGACTCAGACGCAGATCCCAAGGCAGAGTCTGCTGGAAGCTTCCGAAGACATTTCCTTCCCAGCCATGATTCTTTAAATCAAGCCCTGAACTTCTATAATCCACATAAGCTCCCCGTCCATTGATATTAAAGCGGGTTTTAGGAGACATATTCCAGTTCAAGAACAAAGACAAATTAATATTCTTACTTTTTCCTATATTATCATAGGTAGAATTCATCACACCATCTTTTATAAAAGAGTATTGCTCTATACCATTATTGACAAAAGAATAATTAGCACTGACATTTACATTAAATTTCTGCGAGAAACTACCGAAAGTAACACTAAGCGAATGGGCCTTTTCACTTTCCAAATCAGGATTACCGTAACTGATCGCAGTAGGGTTGCTGGTGTCAGTAAACGGATTCAAAAACCAAATACCCGGCCGGCTGATACGCATATTATAAGATGCCCTCAAACTTTGAGTAGGAGCCAATTGGTAAGAGAACATCAAGGATGGAACCAAATCATCAAACTGAGCATCAAACTTCTCATCCTTATTTTTATAATCCGCATCCATAAATGTATGCTCATAGCGAATTCCCGCCTTTCCACCGAGTTTTTTGTACTTCAGCTGATAGCCCAAATAAGCAGCCAGAATATCCTGCTTATGATCATATTGCGTACTCATATCCTGATCATACTTATATTCTCCGGTTTTATCGGCCAGATAATATTTACCATCACTTTTACTTCTACGAAAAATATACTTTATACCAGTTTCAATGCTGTGTATCGAATTTATCGGATTGGTATAGTCCAATTGAGCCGTATGCTCTTGTGTGCTGGCATCATTTTTAAAATATTGGTTTTGCAAAAGATAAGGAACATTCAACGTATCCTCATAATCCGTATTCGCTTCACTGTTATTGGGGGAATGGCTAAAACGATAAGAGAAAGTAAGAAGTTCCCCTTTCTTTTTAAACGAATGCTGATAATCCATATTGCCCCCCACTTCGCCAAAGCCCGATTCATTATTTCCCAAAGAACCGTAACCGTAAACCGGATTACCGGCATGATTCGTCATTTGGGTATTTCCAATCCTCTTATTCGTAAAATTGCCAGTCATCAGATTCATAGAAAAACTAATCAGATTCAAAGTGTCAATCTCATAACTTCCTTCCAGACTGCCAAATTGAAAATTGCCATAGCTCTTGCTTCTTCGATGCGACTCCAAAAATTTATTTTCCTGAGACGTGAAATCCTCACGATATGAATCTTCAAATCCCTTTTGAGATCCCTGGTAGTTATAAGAATAATTACCGGTAACAGTGAACTTGCCCGACTGAACCGTACCATAACCGCCACCATACACACGCATATTGCTTGCACCACCATTCAATGTCACCGTATATCCTTCCATTCCTGCTCCTACAGTGATAATATTCAAGATGCCCGCCACCCCTTCCGCGTCATATTTAGCCCCAGGCTCGGTGATAACCTCTATAGATTTAATGGAATTGGCCGGCATACTCCGCAATACCTCGGTAGGATTATTGCTCATCATGTTATTCGGCTTGCCATTAACATGCACTTTAAACTTACTGCTACCGTTTACTTGAATTTTATCCTCTCCATCTACAGTCACCAGCGGAACTTTACGGAGCATTTCAAGAGTCGTATTGGTTTTAGAATCCGGATCATCCTCTATACTATACGTCACTTTGTCTATTTCCGCCTTTACCAAAGGTTTCTGCGCTACCACCTCCACTCCTTTCAACATTTCAGTCGCTTCTGCTATCAGAATCTTACCCAAATCAACATTCCTACGATTTGCCGATATCGAGAACTCCTTCTGTACAGGAGACTTTCCTACAGAAGTAAAATGAATGAGATAAGTCCCCGGCACGGCAAGCCGTTCGTCAAACCTGCCGTCCGCTCCTGTCACAGCCAGTTTCACCGGCTTTGCAGGATTGTTCTTCAATGAAATACGGATTGTAGAATACGGTTCCCCTTCATTAGACAAAGAATCTAATAAGACTCCCTTGACTGAGAACTGGCCTTGGACAGCCTTTTGCGCCTTCGCCGTAAATGACAAACTTGCCACAAGCAAGATAATGCCCCATAAAATGTTGTGTTTCATATATCAATAATGAGTTTGTGTTTGTTGCAAAGGTAGGTAAACGATAGCAAGTAGTTTATTTTCAGACGTTAAAGAAGCCTATATATTATCTACCAGCGAGTATAAGGATTCTTCATCAAAAAAGAATTATAATAACGAATATCTCCCGTTACCTCTTTTTCGATGAAATGGGGCTTTTTGAACAATTCGTCCTCACTATTCAATTCCACTTCCGCTACAGTCAAGCCTTCATTCTCACCATAAAACTCATCCACTTCAAAGATATGCTCTCCACTTTTCACCAAATACCGGATTTTATCAATCACCCCAGGCTCACACAGTTTCATCAACTCTTCGGCCTCTTGCAAACTGATCTCCTTCTCCCACTCATAACGACTTGTACCGGAGTCATTGGAAGCCCCCTTGATAGTAAGATACCCTTTATTATCCCGAATACGCACCCGGACAGTTCTTCCACGAGCACTACAGATATAACCTTGCACAATATGACTATGTGCATAAGCCTCTAGTTTATAACTGTCGTCCTTTACTAAAAATTTTCGTTCTATTTCTTGTCCCATAGCGTTTTAATATATAAAAAAGCCCCGCAGAGAATAACCTCAGCAGGACTTCACTATTTATTTTCCGTTTTTATCCATACATGGCATAGCCTACCATAATAACAAGGGCTAATACAATTAATCCGATGAACAGACCTTTTACAATCCTATTTGCTTTCTCTTCTTCCCGCTTACTATAAGCAGCTTTCTTATTCTTTCCCATAAGTATTTCATTTTTAAGATTAAACCATCTCTTTTGAATATCCCAAAAGTACAAAGTTTCTAGAAGAAAACAAATAAATTACGAAGAATTTACTAATTCTCCGAACCGGAAAACTCCATCAAGTATGCCTTGATAAAGCCATCAATCTTTCCATCCATCACTCCGTTCACATCCGAAGTTTGAAAATTAGTACGATGATCCTTCACACGACGGTCATCAAAGACATAACTGCGTATCTGTGATCCCCATTCAATCTTTTTCTTGCCTGCCTCCACCTTGGCCTGTTCTTCCATGCGGTGCTGCAATTCCTTATCATATAAAATTGAACGCAACTGTCTCATCGCATTTTCCTTATTCTTCGGCTGGTCACGGGTTTCAGTATTCTCAATCAAGATTTCCTCTTCCTCACCAGTATACGGATCTTTATATTGATAACGCAGACGTACTCCTGATTCCACCTTGTTCACATTCTGTCCGCCGGCCCCTCCCGAACGGAAAGTATCCCAAGACATACGGGCAGGTTCAATTGTCACTTCAATACTATCATCCACCAACGGCGTTACAAACACAGAAGCAAAAGAAGTCATCCGTTTCCCCTGAGCATTATAAGGAGACACGCGCACCAAGCGGTGGACTCCATTCTCACCTTTCAGATAACCATATGCAAAACTGCCCTCAATATTCATAGTCACCGTCTTGATTCCGGCCTCATCCCCATCCTGAAGGTTAGCCACGCTCACTTTATAGCCATTGGTCTCCGCCCAACGCATATACATACGCATCAGCATGGAAGCCCAATCCTGACTTTCAGTACCACCGGCACCGCAATTAATTTTCAATACACAATCCATTTGGTCGGCCTCCTGGCGAAGCATATTCTTCAGTTCCAATGCCTCCACCGCAGTGACAGCCTTTTGATACGCTGCATCCACTTCTTCTTCGGTAACCAAATCATCTTTACAAAAGTCAAAAGCCAATTCCAGTTCATCTGCCATCGTCTTTACCTCACGGTAACCGTCGATCCATTTTTGCAGATCTTTCACCTTCCTCATTTGTGCTTCTGCTTTCTTGGCATCATCCCAAAAACCGGGCGCCTGCGTACGCAGTTGTTCTTCTTCCACCTGAACCAGTTTATTTTCTATGTCCAGATATCTTTCAAGTGCCGCAGTACGTTCTTTTACGTCTTTCAGTTGCTCTATTGTTATCATCTTGAGAATTTTTGCATTTCAGGGTGCAAAGATAGTGGAAATCTATTCATTTTCCCATTATTCTTCGTACATCTTTTCTATTTCGGCAGCATAGTTCTTGTTCAGCACATTACGTTTTATTTTCAACGTATTGGTCAGTTCACCACGTTCCATACTGAAAGGATGGGGCAACAAGGTAAACCTCTTGATCTGTTCATAATGTGCAAACTGCTGCTGCAGTGTATCAATCCGCTCTTTAAACAAATCGATAATTTCCGGTTTCTGCAACAGTTCCTCCATACTTTCATAGCGAATACCTTTTTTTGCGGCATACTCTTTCACCAGTTTATATTCAGGAATTATCAAAGCAGAAACAAATTTACGTTCATCGGCAATAATAGAAATCTGATCGATATAACGGTCTACCACCAATTTGGCTTCAATGGCTTGAGGAGCGATATACTTCCCGTTTGAAGTTTTAAACAAGTCCTTGATACGCTCTGTAAGGAACAAATGCCCATCTTTTATATAACCCGCATCACCGGTATGGAACCATCCGTCTTCAGTAAACGCCGCTTTCGTAGCAGCTTCCTTTTTATAATAGCCATGAGTGATTCCCTCACCACGTAGCATTATTTCGTTATTCTCCCCTATTCTGACCTGCACATGAGGCATGATACGCCCCACCGAACCAACCACATGGTCATTATCATTCTCACAAGCAACCGTTGCAGTAGATTCCGTCAATCCATAACCGGCTACCATATTAATTCCCACCGACAAAACAAACTCCTGTACAGCCGGCGGAATAGCCGCACCGGCAGTAGGGAAGAAACGCCCGTTTTCAATGCCAATAGTCTTTTTCAACAAGCTATAGATCGTTTTCTCATAAAATTTATATTTCATGTGCAATACAGGCGGAGGAGTCAGCCCTTTGTACACATATTCCAAATTATGTTCACGCCCCACTTTAATAGCATCCAGCATCAACTTCTTTTTCAATCCGGTTGTCTCATTGATTTTTTCTTGCACGCCGGCATACACTTTCTCCCAGAAACGGGGAACACTGCACATAGCCGTAGGACGGATCTCCTTTATTGTCTTCTGGATATCAGCAGGACGCAAGTTGATAGACAAAGTACACCCCATCGAAAGACACCAGCAAGTCCATGCACGCTCAAACACATGAGTAAAAGGAAGGAAATTCATAATCACATCCTGATCACCCAATTGAGGGAAACGTTCATCGTGTGCCGGAATGGCCGCCTCATAGCAAGAATGATGCAACATCACCCCCTTGCTGTCTCCGGTTGTTCCACTGGTATAAAGAATATTGGCAAGATCACCATTACCCGACTCTGAAGTACGCTTGTCTACCTCAGCTTGATGCGGATGCGCCTCGCCCAATTTCAGAAAGTCATCAAAATAAATGGAAGTCTGGTCCCGCTCATCACGTTTTACATCCTTGTCGAAAATTATAATCTGTTTCAGTTGGCTTCCCAGTTGCATAACCCGGAACGCCACATCATATTGCAACTGTTCACCTACAAAGATATAACGTATTTCGGCATCACCTACCATATAATGTACCTGCGCCTCGGAACTGGTAGCATAAAATGGTACAGTAACAGCCCGTACCCCAAAAGCTCCAAAGTCCACATACAGACATTCCGGTTTTTTTTGAGAAAAAACTGCTATATTTTCCTGTATGCCTATACCTAATTCTATCAATGCATTCGAAACTGTTTTTACAGTTGCGGCAAACTGGTTCCAAGAAACCGGAATCCATGTTTCTGTTTTATAATCGCGGTAACGCAACGCTACACGATCACCATATTTCCCTGCCTGACGTTGTATCAGGACAGATAAGAAAGAACTACTCATTCCAAAAATTTATTTTTAATTCATCGGCAAAGTTATCGTTTAATTTGGAATTATCCTCTATAAACAGGCATTAATTTTCCCAACCAGTCAAAGAGTTAGAAGAAATCAGCCGAAAGCTTTAGTTGCATATCTAACTTAATTACCTACTTTTTTCATCACCGTTTACCACGCAAAAATAGTATCTTTGCAACACATTAAATTATTAAAATCAAGATGATTGATATAGAATATTACACTTCCGAAGCAACCACATTGCTGAATTCGTTAATCGGTATCCCCTCATTGAGCCGGGAAGAAGAAGCTGCCGCCGACTTTCTGCAGAACTATATTGAAGAAACAGGTATCATGACCGGTCGTTCGGGCAACAACATTTGGTGTATCAGTCCGATGTTCGACCTCAACAAACCGACTATTTTACTAAATTCCCACATCGATACCGTAAAACCGGTAAACGGATGGCGGAAACATCCTTTCACTCCGAAAGCCGAAAACGGAAAGATTTACGGTTTGGGAAGTAATGACGCCGGCGCCAGTGTAGTATCCTTATTTCAGGTGTACCGCCATCTCTCTACAACCGAGCAGGCATACAATCTGATCTTTCTTGCCTCATGTGAAGAAGAAGTTTCCGGAAAAAACGGAATAGAAAGCGTATTGCCCCAACTACCTCCCATCACTTTGGGCATAGTGGGTGAACCGACAGAAATGCAGCCTGCCATTGCCGAAAAGGGATTGATGGTGCTGGATGTTACCGCATACGGAAAAGCCGGACATGCCGCACGCAATGAAGGAGTGAATGCTATTTACAAAGTACTGGAAGACATTCAGTGGTTCCGTGATTATAAATTCCCGAAGGAATCCTCCCTGCTAGGACCCGTCAAAATGAGCGTGACACAAATAAATGCCGGCACGCAGCATAATGTCATCCCCGATACTTGTACTTTCGTTGTGGATATCCGCAGTAATGAATGTTACTCTAACGAAGAACTATTCAAAGAAATAAGCGCCCGTCTAAAAAGCGAGGCGAAAGCCCGTTCTTTCCGCTTGAACTCATCTCATATCAGTGCCGAGCATCCCTTTGTGAAACGCGCGGTAAAACTAGGACGTGTACCTTTCGGCTCTCCTACTTTGTCCGATCAGGCGTTGATGAAGTTCCCGTCTGTCAAAATCGGTCCGGGAAAGTCCTCCCGTTCACATACGGCTGATGAATATATCATGGTTTCGGAAATTGAGGAAGCAATAAGGCTTTATATCGAGATGCTGGACGGACTGGTGCTGTAAACGACTTACAAAGACGCTATTTCCCCTATAGACAGACCGGTAACCTGTGCAATTACATCAAATGCAATACCGGCCTGTTTCATTTTTTTTGCATTCTTGAAGCATTCTTCCTTACGACCTTGCTCACGCCCTTTTTTCAACTGGGTGGACATCACACTGTACCAATCACGGAAATTCTTCAAACTTTCCCAATACTCGCCTAATTCCTTAGGATTGAACTTAGCTATCTCGGCAGCCTCGAAAAGTTCCTTGTTCATTGCCGTGCCGAAAAGCAACTTGAAGCCAAAATCGGCATAAGGGTTGATGTATTTATCCTGTATGCCTTCTGTTCCCATATCTATCCGAGGTTTAATAAGTTATGATACAGGAGAAAAGTAATCAATATACTGCAACTCCCCGTCTTAAAAGAAAGATTTAACTATCTATCATTCATAGTATTTTCTAGATAAGGTTTAATAATTCCTCATTATTCCATCTTTCAGCATATTCACTGCTTAAGTCTGCCGTGATACATTCGTGCTTATTTTCCCCTTTTTGTAAACCGATAACTCTGATGTCAGGAACAGTTTTAGCATACTTTCTTATTGTGAGTTCCAATAAAATTCCTAAGCTTATCGATTTCATATTAGGCGGATAAAACGGTTCCGCACTTTGAGCGTCATTTAAACAGGAAAAAATAACATCTATTGCCTGTTCCCACGTAATAAAAAACCGGGTAGCTTCAGGATCTGTTAATATAAGCTCCTTCCTATTTTCTAATGCATACTTCCATTTTACCAAAACAGACCCTGTAGAATGCAATACATTTCCATAACGAACTATCCTATAAGCGCAATTCGATCCGTTTATTTGCTCAAAATCCCCAAAAAGATTCTCCATAAGCAATTTAGTAGCCCCATACGTTCCTGAAACTTGAACAGCTTTATCAGTGCTTGTTGCCAGAATAAATTTTATGTTCTGTTCCTCAACAGTTATTTTAAGAAGATTCAATGTACCAAGAATATTAGTCTGAACAGCTTTCAGAGGATGTTCTTTTGCCAAAATGACATCTTTAAACGCAGCCAAATGAAATATCCCATCACAACCATTCAATGCCTTTTTCAATAAAAGATAATCTTCAACGGGGCATGGAAAGATTTGAACGCTTTTAAATTTCTCCCTCAGAGCAATCAGTTTTCCTTCATTCCTGGCTATCGCATGAATAGTATGTCCTTGGGTAATCAACCGTTCTATCAATTTCTCAGCCAAATAACCGGTAGCCCCCGTTACTGCAATGGTTCCCATATTCAAGCTATTTTTTATCATTCATCAACACATCCCTCGCAACATAAGGCTGTGGAGAAAACTCAATAGTCAACACATTCGACTCTCCTAAAGCTGTTAATGTATGGACGCACCCCGGTAAAGTCCGTACCAAATCCCCCTTTTCCCAAATCTCTTCTATTACAGCCTCACTATCATCATATTTCTGAAAAGTGGCATGCATACGCCCCTGTAAAATAAGCATATATTCCACCTTTCTAAAATGATAATGATTGCCTCTAAGAACCTTTGGGACGAATTGCAAGAATCCTATATATTTAGCGGCTTCCACCGCTGGAATTGAAGCACTCAAAGTAGTATCCTCGCCAATTACAAAACCAGTTCCCGCCTCCAGCAAGCTATAATTTTTCACATCCCCTACGGATTCCACTTTTATCAAATCCCTGACAGTTATTTCATCAAACATTTTTTTTGATTGCTCACGTACGTCAATTTTACATAATCCGGCACGATATTTTAATAAAAACAACTTATGATGAGGAGCAAGGTTCTCCAATCTCAAACACTCATCCATATCCAGCAAGACAAAAGATTCACCTTCCAAAATACGGATATCCGCTGCATCGTCCATCAAATAAGTATGATGAATATATTCCCATCTATCATAGTCTGCTCTATACTCAGACCCCAAATAGGTTATAGAACTAAAATGCACCTTTTGGGATTTCTTGTGTTCAAATTCTTCCTTCAGTTCTCTGATAATGCCATCTAGAGGGGTTTCCTCCTCCTCAAGGTAGCCAGAAACAAGAGAATAATATCCGGAGTACTCTATATCCGGGTTCTCATCTCTTTTTTGCAACAATACTCTATTATCTGTTGTAGTAATAATCGCAGTAGTCGAATCCATCATCTTTTTCATCTTCATTATTTTTTAAATTTTCATTCTGTTGTATTTTCACCACACCCACGTGATGAATAATATTTTCCTTATTCAGCATATCAGTATAAATAGCATGGTTTAACACCATAATAAGCAACCAAATAAGAGACAATATGGCAAAAAAAGGTTGGGTGTATGATTTCAGCCATAACTCCCAAGACTTTTTCTCTCTTTTCAAATTAGAAGGAATCTTTGTGAAAAGTTTCACATACTCATCCGGAAAAGCCTTTTCCGCTTCACATAACATATTCTTCCAGTGCTCATGATAACTCCATAATCTCTGCATTACGTAAATAGACCATATTGAAAATGACAATCCTCCAAATGCAATAATAAATGTCAGGTATTCAGAAGTTTGACATACAGAGTTAAACAAGACGGTTTCCAATCCGAATAAAGAAACATTTATTCCGAACATAATATTAAAACGGCTCCAGATACCAGCTCCTTCATACTGTAATTGACCAAGAAGGTGAGTATAATGTTCCATTAATTTAGTGTTCTGCAAGGCATCCCTATCATTTACCGCTTTTTTATTATCTACATCCGCATAAAAGTTTATACCGCATCGAACTAATTTCGTCATTATATCAAGAATATATTTTTATAATAAAAAAGGAGAGGATATTCTTCTGTAATCAGATTCATATCCCCTCCTCGCTTGAAGTCATCAAGAAGAAAGCATATCAAATTTAAGCTATACTTTCTATCTTAGCCCGAATGTTTACTGTACTTTTCTTGTTACAGTTACCTTGAATGTCTTGGTTACAACACCCCAGTTATGAGTATAAGTAATATTCAAGTTTACATCATGAGTATATACTGTACCTTCCGGAGTTCCCTTCCAAGTAAGAGTTGCAGTAGCTGCATCATAAGTAAAGTCTTTTTCATTCTCATCCAAAGAAATTTCCAATCCTGTAGCTTCAGCAACAGCATTACCGGCAGCATCTTTTCTATACAATGTTTCAGCTATGGTTTCTTCAGCAGCAATCGTAGTGGCATTGTATTTTACCAATGTATTGCCAACAGCATCTTTCAATGTCAAGTTTGTCCATTTTTTATAAGAAGCTTCTGTTGCCTTAACATTCAATGCATTAATCAAATCAATAATCTTAATCTGATCGTTTGTAGCCAATGCCGGATTATTATACTTCAAATCAACAACATCAGTGAATGCCAAGATAGGTTGTTCCACCTTCCAGTCTTCAGTCGCAAACAATACACGCTTAGCAGAACCGGCAGTAGCATCATAGATATCAACTTTCAAAGTTCCAACCTTAGCCAAATCTACACGCGGAGTAAAGGCAATCTGATTAGTGTTAGTCCATTCAATGTTATTTTCTTTCATCATTTCCTGAACATAAGCATTCTGCTTCTTATAATCCAATTCAAACTCAACTGTCGCATCTTCAGGAACAACATTGTACATCTTGTCGAAGTAGTTAGATTCCATGATGAATTTGCTATAAGCACCGCCAGTTTTTGTCCATGTACCGATAATAGTACGACTCTTATATTCATCCTTGATAGGACAATCAAAGTTATAGGTTACAGAGAAGTTATCTACAGAAACCTTAAACAGCTTGTTTACGAAGCTGTTGTAAACTGCATACGGTGTGTTCACTCCGTTAGTCATTTTCTCGGTAGCTCCCCAACCAGGATAATAAGAAGAAGCTCCAGCCAGCAATGACATATTCTTGAATTGTGCAAAGTTAGCACCCGGTGTCAAAATCAAGAACAAAGAGTCCTTATCGGCATTGTTTCCACCGTTCTTATAATACAAGACAGCTTCATTTTTAACCGTTTCAAGTTTTTTAGCCAATTCTGTAACCTTTGCAGGAATAGTAGTCGACAAATTGTTATTTTGATAATATTGATTACAATCATCAGATATTGATTCATATTTCATTAACTTGCCACCAGCATCATATACAGGCTTGTTCAATGTAATGAATGTGCAATATTCCTGATTTTTATTAGAAATAACATCACGACCTTCAATAGCAGCCTCAAAGTTACGGACATCCAAAGTAATGATCCGGGCCTGTGAGCTATTGTATGCAAATGTAAAGTTTTCCTTAGCATCCAACGGTTTCAAAGCAACAGTTCCAAATACAGGATTAACAGCAGGACGAACAGCCTTGATGAAGACTACATTCTTCACCTCGTATTCTTTAACACCTTCTTCCTGTGGCTTAACTGTAGTAGTCACTTCTATCGCAGCGTATTCATCAATAGCAGACGCCTGGTTAGTCGATTTTACAGACAAAACATTATCTTTAAATTCAAAGATACCCTGACGAGTTTTAATAGGTTGTCCATTAAATGTATAATCCTCATTCTGATCCAACAATCTGAACACTCTGGTATATGAAATATTGGTTGACTTCAACCATACTTTTGCATCTCCGGAAATGTATGCATCAATAGAATCATTTACATTATAAACACCTTGATAATCAAAACATCCATAAGATTTACCATCATAAGAATCACCATCTGCATTAATTATTGCAGGGTATTCATTTTCTTTCATATTAGTTGAAGTAAAAGCATTAACAATGCTCTTTACAGATGCCTTTGTTCTACTTACCGTGAAATAATCGGAAGCTGATGTATATTGACCATACATAGTTACATCCAATGAGGTCGCATAATCACTATAGGTTTCAATACCTTCATTCGGCAAAATAGCAAGGCTCAAAATACCGTTTTCTAATTTTGCAGAACCTTCCATATAGGTCAAAGCAGGAGCGACACTACGAACCTGATACGTATCAACAAAGGAGAATTTCGCATTATTCAATGAGAAATCACCCGGATATACCTTGAATGAAGCATAAGCAGGAACAGATGCAAACAAAACATCCTTATCTGAGTCAAAAGTTCCTTCATTTTCCAGCCAATAGATATCATAAGCTCTACAAATATCGTTGTTATCATCAACAGCCTGTTTTCTGTAAACTACAGTCTGCAACCCTTTGAATGCAGAACCTTCCTGCAGCAAAGTATAGTTCTGTCCGTCGATAGTCACGATTACAGTCTTGCTTTCAGCATCTACAGCAATGTTAGGAAATTCATTGTTCTGCTTCAAATCAGTAACTTTGTCACCGATCTTGATGTATTCCACACCATCCACTGTCACCCAAGACACGTTTGAACCGGCAGCTTCACCATCCTGACCTCTGGCCGGAACTTTGTTACCTTCGGTATCTTTCACATCCACCCAAGTAGCACCTTTGTCTGTGCTGACCTGCCAGTAATTGCCTTCCACACGGAATTCAGGAATAACAGTAGTACCGGCTGCTCCATCTGTTCCATTCGTACCATTCTTGATAGTAATTTTGGAACCGTCAGTGAAAACCAGTTCATATCCACCGGTAACCTCATTACATGACTGAACGAATTTACCTGCCTTAATTGCCGAGTCAAGACTTGCAATGGTTTCCTTGACTTCGCTCAATTCCTTGTCGATGCGGTCAATGTCATCATCATAGTCCTTACAAGACACAAATGTTCCTGTCGAGGTCACCATTAAGGCTCCGAACAGGATTGCACTTAAAAACTTTTTGTTCATAATAGAAAAACTTTAAATTTATAAATTTAAAAAACTAAAATTGGTTATACATATTTGGTTCATTATAAATAGCTTAGCTAATTTACTGCCTGCGAATGATGCCTCCTTCTTTCTTGGGTCTGATATGACAAAGGTGATACCCCGACAATACGGCTGAAAGCAGAGTAGAAAGCACTTTTCGAAGCAAAGCCACAACTGCAAGGCAGCTCAGTCAGCGCACAACGTCGGGAACAGAGAAGTTCTTTGGCATATTCCACACGATACGTGTTCACAAGTTCCTTCAAATTACAACCGAAGTATTTGTTCACCACATTGCTCAGATAGGTCTGGTTTGTTTCAAGCAGTGCACTCAGTTTCTTCAGAGAAAGCGAGGTGTCAAGAAATACCTGACGTATCTCAAGCTGGTACAATATACCTTTATATATATTACAATCCACCTTGCGAATGTCTGTTTCCTTTCCGGCAAACTCCTCTTTCCATTGCCGCTCGGCAGCCTTGAAAAGCAAAGTCTTCTGTCGCTCGGAAGTAGCGGTCGTGCGTTTACGTCTCAGAAATAGATATTCCATCTGCTTTATGTTGTTTTCATTTAATTATACCGCTTCAAAGACCAGATATATTCCATATATAAAAAGGTCTTAAAAACGACATTTTTGTAGATCTCTTGATAAGAGATCTACAAAATGTATTAACACACATTATATCAACATATTACAGAGCTGTTGAAACGAAATAAAGAAGAATATAAATAAATGAGAGAACTATTTTTTTATATAAATTCCTATTTTTTTTGCCAAAAATGTATTAGTTCTCAAAACTTTGCTTATTTTTGCACAGAAAATATATATCTCTTATCAAGAGATATATAAATCGGTTCATGTAAAAGCGAAGCATAACAAACTGAAAAACAGAAGATTTCCTCTTATAAAGAGTTCATGTTAGCTTTAAAAGAAGAAAAGTTCATCCTTTTAACTTTTTTTATTTCATCAAAGAGAAAACCGCCAACCAGCTTTTTTAAAAGTTCTACTATAAAAGTCCGGGAGCATTTGGGATTATTGTGGAAATAACAATAGATCGGGCCCTGTTGCATAAACCTTTTCTATCTCCTGATTAAACCTTTTTATACGGATGTATTCTATCTCCATAGCCTTTGGAGTTATATCCATAAGCTTTGGAGTTATCTCCCAAGACTATGGAGTCAACTCCAAAGGCTTGTGGAGATAAAACAGGCAGGAAGAAAACCCTTAACCATACGGCGGGAAAGGGTTAGAGATATGGATAAGATCTTTTAAGGATGAAGCTGACTACAAGGCTACGCATTCCTTACGTAGGGAGGAAAAATCCCCAGACAGCCTTCTTTTAAAAAAAGCGAAACAGCATATGGGCAGGAAGATATACATCTGACTACATGTATGGTATATAGCAACAAGTCGAAATGCTAACGTGAGGGCATATATGCAATCCCCATCCTTACTTTTGCCTGCCATACAAACCATACATAAAATTACGAACGCTCGTACAGGGTATCACAAACAATCGCATGAAATAAAATCCCCACTAAATTTCTGCTGACCCCAAAGCCGGACAAGCCCTCATTTCAGCAGGCTGAAGGATTTATATCCGGATGAAGGAAATAAAGTGAAAATGGTTCATTATAACCAACTGATTAACAATAAATTATCTTAAAATGAAGGATTTGAAGGAAAAAAAACAGGTTATAGAGCCAAATCTTCTCTATAACCTGCATATACTCAAATCACCTTGAAACATTCAGAGAGTGATATCTTTCATTATCTTTTCTAATGCTCCGGCATTATGGTTCACATAATTTCCGGCAGCTTTCCCTGCTTGTTGCAAATAAGCCTCATCCGACAGGAATTTGTCCATCAACCGTTTAAAATCATCATAACCGGTTACTTCAAAACCGCCTTTCTGCTCCAACAAATGTTGCGCCTCGCGGAATTTCTTGTTGTTAGGTCCGAATATCACAGGAATACCATATACAGCCGCTTCCAGCACATTATGAATTCCAACTCCAAAGCCACCCCCAATATACGAAATCTCACCATATCGGTAAATGGAGGACAGCAGTCCGTAACAGTCGATAATCAAACAATCGGCCTGTGTCACATTTTCTTCCGTAGCCTCGGTATAGCGGATGCACGGACGTTTCACCTTATCTAAAATCTCCCTCAAATGACTGTCGCTCACCACATGAGGAGCAATAACCAGCTTCATCTCAGGATGCTCATTGAAATACTTGATAAAAATATCCTCATCCGGTCCCCATGAGCTGCCTGCAACAAAAGTCAACGAATCACCTTTGAACTTCTCCACCAGCGGAAGCTGCTTGGCTTGATGGCAGATATCCAGCACGCGGTCAAAACGAGTATCGCCCACAACTGTCACATCGGTCACGCCAATTGTCGCCAGCAATTCTTTGGAAACTTCGTTCTGTACAAACAAATGAGCAAAAGTCCTCAGCACCTCACTATATCTCTTCCCATACCAACGGAAAAAAATCTGATTGGGACGGAAAATGGAAGATACGCTATAGGTGGGAATACCTCTCCTATGCAACTCATTCAAGTAATTCTGCCAAAATTCGTACTTGATAAAAAACACCATACAGGGATTAGCCAATTCTACAAACCGACGGACATTACGCGGAGTGTCGAAAGGCAGATAGCAGACAAGGTCTGCCCCCTGGTAGTTCTTTCTCACTTCATACCCTGAGGGAGAAAAGAAAGTCTGCAATATTTTATATTCGGGATGCTCCTTACGGATACGTTCTATCAAAGGGCGTCCCTGTTCGAACTCCCCCAATGAAGCTGCATGAAACCAAATATAACGGGCATTTTTGTCTATCTTGTTACGCAAGATATCAAATACTTCCCGGTGTCCTTTCACCATTTTGGCGGGCTTGGCGCTGAACAGGCCGGCAACCTTCACCCCGAATAGATAAATATAGATGACTAGGTTATAAATCATAACTACCGGCTATTACTTGAGCACTTCCACAGCCCGACGAATGCGTCGCAATGTTTCTTCTTTCCCTAAAACGGCTGAAATATCAAACATATGCGGGCCTTTACCTTCGCCTACCAAGGTTAAACGGAAAGCATTCATTATATTACCCAAGTGATAACCTTTATCTTCTATCCATTTCATGACCACAGCCTCCTGATTCTCCAGCGAGAAGTCGTCCAAGGCCTCCAATACGTCCGCCAACTCCAGCATACGTTCGGGAGAGTCCTCTTTCCAACGTTTTTTACGGGTCTTCTCATCATATTCCGTAGGAGCGACGAAGAAGAATTTGCAAGTTTCCCACAAATCCTTGATAAAACTTACACGATCTTTCATCAAGCCTACCACGGTCACCACTTTATCCATAGGAGCTTCAATGCCATGCTCTTTCAAGATCGGCATGAAAAGCCCGGCTACTTCCTCATTGCTTTTCTTCAATATATATTCATGGTTAAACCATTTTCCTTTTTCAAAGTCGAATTTTGCCCCGGCTTTGCTGCAACGGTGCAGGTCAAAAAGCTTCACCAGTTCATCCAAGGACATCAGTTCCTGGTCATTTCCCGGATTCCATCCCAACAGGGCAAGGAAATTGATAACAGCTTCGGGCAGGTAACCCGACTCACGATAACCGGAAGACACCTCACCGGTCTTGGGGTCGTGCCATTCCAACGGGAAAACAGGGAAGCCAAGACGGTCACCATCACGCTTGCTCAGTTTACCGTTACCATCCGGTTTCAACAACAAGGGAAGATGTGCGAACTCGGGCATGGTATCCGCCCAGCCGAAAGCCCGGTACAGCAGGACATGCAACGGAGCGGAAGGCAACCATTCCTCACCACGGATTACATGGGAAACTTCCATCAAATGGTCGTCCACAATGTTTGCCAAATGATAAGTAGGCAGTTCATCCGCCGATTTATATAAAACTTTATCATCCAAAATGGAAGAATTGATCACTACCTCGCCACGGATAATATCATGTACGTGTACATCTTCATTCGGTTCAATCTTGAAACGTACCACATATTGCTTCCCATCGGCAATCAGTGCATCCACTTCTTCTTTCGGCAGAGTCAAAGAGTTACGCATAGACATACGGGTAGAAGCATCGTACTGGAAATTAGAGATTTCCTGACGTTTGGCGTCCAACTCCGCCGGAGTATCGAAAGCAATATACGCCTTACCGCTGTCAAGCAACACCTGTACATATTTCTTATAAATATCACGACGTTCAGACTGACGGTAGGGGCCGTAGTTACCACCAAAGCTGACTCCTTCGTCGAAGTTTATCCCCAACCACTTAAACGACTCAATGATATATTCTTCCGCACCCGGAACAAAGCGATTTGAGTCGGTATCTTCTATACGGAAAATTAAATCTCCACCATGCTGGCGAGCAAACAGATAGTTATACAAGGCTGTGCGCACACCGCCGATATGCAACGCTCCCGTCGGGCTCGGAGCAAAACGAACTCTTACTTTTCTTTCTGACATTGTTGTTTTATATAAAATACGCCGCAAAATTAATCTAAATTTCCCGATTTTTTCGTATTTTGCGCGCAAAAATATACGATTATGAGAAGTTTCAAGACCAACCAACGGTTTTCATATAAAAATTTGATTTATAAAAGCCTTATTTTCATTGCCACAGTATCAGTGATAGTCTACTTTTTACCCAATGAAGGAAAGTTCAACTATCAATTTGATATAAACAAGCCTTGGAAATACGGACTGTTACAGGCATCATTTGATTTTCCGATTTACAAAAACGACATACAAGTACAAAAGGAACAGGACAGCATCCTGGCAGACTATCAACCTTATTTCCAAATAGACAAGGAAGCCGAAAAAAATGTCCTTTCCAAATTAAGGGAGGATTACAACAAGACCTTACGCCATTCACTGCCGGGCACGGACTATGTACGTTATATTGAACGCACATTAAAGGCACTGTATGAGGACGGAATCATTGCCGGAAATGACTTGAAGCGTATGGAGGAAGACAGTATCATTGCCATACGGCTGGTAGACAAGAATGTAGCGACAAGCCGTTTTATCGACCAATTGTACACCGTGAAGGAAGCCTATGAATATTTGCTGAATGCGGATACCACCCACTACAAAAAGAAGATATTACAACAATGTAATCTGAATGATTACATTACACCTAATCTGGTTTATGATGAAGAAAAGTCCGAGGCGGCGCAAAAAGACCTACTCTCTAATATTTCATGGGCAAACGGCTTTGTGCTGAACGGACAAAAGATTATTGACCGTGGAGAAATTGTTGATGAGCAGACTTACAACATATTGGAATCCTTACGCAAGGAATGGGAAAAACGTAGCGACTCGGTACAAGAGAAAAGACTGACATTGGCCGGACAAATATTATATGTAGGAATCTTCCTGTTCTGCTTCATGGCCTATCTGGAGTTGTTCCGGGCAGATTATTATGAACGGAAAGGAACACTTACCCTGCTATTTGCGCTGATTGTGTTCTTCCCCGTCCTGTCTTCCATTATGGTGGAACAGAACTTGTCAAGTATTTACGTGGTTCCATTTGCCATGATTCCGATTATAGTCCGTGTTTTCCTTGACTCAAGAACGGCATTCATGGCACATGTCACTATCATTTTGCTTTGCTCCATCACTTTACGTTTTCCACATGAGTTTATCTTGTTACAGGTAGTGGCAGGAATGGTGGCGATCTATAGTTTGAGAGAATTGTCCCAACGGTCGCAATTGTTACGGACGGCTTTGGTTGTATTTATCAGTTACGCTTTATTATATTTTGCTTTCGAGCTGATTCATGAAGATGATTTGACCAAGCTGAATACGCGCATGTACATCTATTTTATGATCAACGGTATCTTACTGCTGTTCGCTTATCCGTTACTGTTCCTTTTGGAGAAAATATTCGGTTTTACTTCAGATGTGACTTTGGTGGAACTGTCAAATATCAACAATAGCTTGCTTCGGGAAATGTCCGAAGTAGCTCCGGGCACTTTCCAACACTCATTGCAGATGGCAAACCTGGCTGCTGCGGCGGCAAACAAGATTGGAGGTAAAAGCCAGCTGGTGCGTACGGGAGCATTATATCATGACATCGGTAAAATGGTGAATCCGGCTTTTTTCACAGAAAACCAGTCGGGAGTCAACCCGCACAAGAGTTTAAGTTATGAACAAAGCGCCCAGGTTATCATCAGTCATATCACCGACGGGCTGAAACTGGCGGAAAAGCATAATCTGCCCAAAGTGATCAAAGACTTTATCAGTACCCATCATGGACGGGGACTGACGAAGTATTTCTACATTTCATATAAAAACGAACATCCTGACGAAGAAGTGGATCAGGAAAAGTTCCGCTACCCCGGTCCGAACCCGTTCACCAAGGAACAGGCCGTCCTGATGATGGCCGACTCTGTAGAAGCGGCTTCACGCAGCCTGCCGGAGTACACGGAAGAAAGCATCAGCACACTGGTAGATAAGATTATTGACACACAGGTATCTGAGGGGTATTTCAAAGAATGCCCTATTACGTTCAAGGATATAGCAACAGTCAAAGCACTGTTTAAAGAAAAGCTGAAAACGATGTATCACACCCGAATCAGTTACCCGGAACTAAGGAAGTAAGCAATCCTGCACAAGCATCTTCCAGTATATCAAGCACGTTCTCGAACCCTTGCGCACCGCCATAGTAAGGGTCGGGAACATAGTCTGCCACTTTGGTGCGGCAATAATCCGTCATGCGATGGATTTTCTTTTCCGTTTCCAGATCGGGAGCACGCTCCATCAGGTCCTCTATATTACGGTCGTCCATGCCGATGATCATATCAAAATGATAGAAATCCTCCGTACAGACAGGACGGGAACGATGGGTCAGATTGTAACCGCGGCGGGAAGCATGCATCCGCATACGGCTGTCGGGCAATTCCCCTCTATGATAACTCAGGATTCCGGCAGAATCCACCTCTATCTCGTGTTCCAGTCCTTTTTTCTTTATGAGAGTACGCATCACTTCTTCTGCCGAAGAAGACCTGCAAATGTTACCGAGGCAGACAAAAAGTATTCTTTTCATATATAATCTACAAATGAAGGTATTCTTTAAATGATTTCACATCACGGTTCATGATCAGCTCTTCAGGAAACCCGGTAAGCTGCAACAATTCATACAAATTATCGTAACGGGCTATATCAAACGAAATATGCGCGTCACTTCCCAAAATGACCGGAACTTCATATTTCTTGCATAAACGGAGAATGGTGAGGTTGTTCTCACGGGCATTGGGTTTGTTACGGGTGGGTTTTAAAGAACTGTTATTTATTTCCAATAAAGTATGGTGTTCTTTGGCTGCCAATACCATCGGTTCAAAATGTAACGCCGCCGTACCGTCTCCGGGGTGACTGATAATATGAATAAAAGGATTGCTGATAACCTGTACCATTCCATGGGTGTTTTCTTCTATCGTTCCATATTCATAACATAAAGAGTGGATACCCGCAATACGGATATCAAGCATCTTCATATAATCCTCGTCCAAATCGAGGTTTCCTTTACCATCCAGAATATTAATCTCAGCCCCCAACAACAGCTCCACCCCATACATCCGGCGGGGAACCACATGCAAGTTTCTAAAATAAATAGGATGGCAAGTACCGGGAACACCGGGCGAATGTTCCGTTATCCCTAAAACCTTCAATCCCTTATCGGCGGCAGCTTGCGCCATTTCTTGTAAAGTA
>ENA-OPDC01000367-OPDC01000367.1-human-gut-metagenome-genome-assembly--contig:-NODE-367-length-21249-cov-3.719638_pt1 | contig 21249 bp, 15 predicted proteins | sample MGYA00241620_ERZ501503 | MGnify/ENA primary metagenome ERZ501503 (study PRJEB25962, sample SAMEA2042659) | human gut metagenome | biome: human gut; feature: human-associated habitat; material: faeces...
CGCTCTAACTCCAGTAAGAATAACTGGTCAATCTTATCTTCCGGTAAGCGTTGGAAACAGTCCGGCTCGCTAAAGTAGCGCTCTTGTGGACTTTTTCCATTTAGGGAAGAGTGAATCCTCTGATTATACTGGGAGACATAGGTATAAAGACTGCCACGAAGCTTGTCAAGAGTGTGAAAATCTCTCATATCAAGGCCTGCCATCCACTGGTCTTTCATGGTACGGAACCAGCGCTCCACCTTGGCCTTCTGGGTTGGCGTATACGGCTGGTCATAATGAACTGTATACCCGATACGTGCGGCAAGCAGATCCATCTGTTTATTCTTATAGGAACTGCCATTATCGAAGTTGAATAACTTTGGAACACCAAACTTTGCAACTGCTGATTTCATGACAGACATGAGATTGACGAAGTTATCATTGAAAAAGACATCAATGCCAACAATGTAGCGGCTGGCGTCATCAATGAGGGCGATCACATATACCTTATGCTTTTTGCCGTCTTCTGTTTTCAGGTAAGGACCAACACTGCTGTCACCGCACCATACCTCATTGACATGGGCACGTTCATAACGACGCATATCCTGATTGTCTGTCGTCTTTTCTTTTAAAGCAAGGTTGTTTAAGAAACGGTTTACGGTGGATTCTGACAGTTCATTACGGTTCGTGGATCCATTGGTGCACAGCTGACGGAAGATAGCAGCTGCAGACATACGGGGATAGGTTGTTTTCAGATATCGGATCTGTTCCTCAAGGTCAGGGTCGATCTTTCTGGAAGTTCCCTCGTCGCTGCGGCTGGAAGGGAGCAGAGCGTCAAAACCATTCTTTTGATAGTGCTGGTACCAGCGTTTGATGGATGTCGGTGCCGGATGGATGAAGGATCCGTTTGGATGGAGTGCACCACGTGCAGAGGCCGCACGAAAGTAAGCCTCCTTGGATCTGTACTCATCCGGGAGACCAACAATCAGTGGTGAGATTATGGAATACCGCATCAAAGCGATATCCTGTGCTAATTCCTGTTTCATTTGAAGTCCTCTCTTTCATTTTTTCTTAAGTATAGAGGGGATCGGGAGAGTTTTCCTGTAAGGCTATGTGGGTGTAAGAAATAAGATGTTTGGGGTCTGTCTTATCTGCATGAACTGGTTCATAAAAAGTGAAAAACACAGCTTTACAAGACGGGATGGGAAGGATAAATCAATCCGAAAGGAACGGATCTTCTGCATCCAGTGCATGATATAGCGTTTGGTGATGGAGGCAATAAGATTTTCATCAATAGAAGGAGTTCTGTTCATGATCTGTTCAAAATCTCCGGAATCCTCATAAGCAGATATGATAGCAGCCTGCTCCTGTAAGGATACCTGGGAATAAGGCACAATCTGGGAAGGAAGCAGAGCATGGGTTTTACCACAGTGAGAGCATTTAACCCTGCAGATAGATAAAGTGATTTCAGAATCATCTTTCTTGAGGGAACGGGGATAGTAGCCATGAATGGTTAAACATCCTGAATGGCCACAGGTACACTGTAACTGATGGAACTGTAAGGTATTGATAAGATTTTCGTAAGTTTTTAGATTTAACGGATTGTCAAAAGGTACTGTAATTGTTATCATAGCGTTGGTGCAGCATCTCCCTGTCTAAGGATGTAGTGGTGCATCGGATTGTTATGATAGCAGGTGTCAAACTTTGGTCGGGGAGATACCTGCTATTCTTGTAACTTTGATATGATAACACAAGAAGGTACCGGTTCAAACACTCTGCTGTAAAAAACATCAGAATATCTGAGTCAGTACCTTCATTTAATTTGACTGATATAAGAATGATTTGGAGCACCAAGGGTGCTGGATAACACTACAGCCAAACATTCAAAGCGAAAGGAGCGAGAAAAATTATAACATACCAAGTAATAACCGGGAACTACAGCGTTACGTTATGTAAACGATTTACTAAACATATTATAACATACCAAGTAATAACCGGGAACTACAGCATGGCACATTAAACGATTTCAAGCTGATTGATTATAACATACCAAGTAATAACCGGGAACTACAGCGCCAGTGTGTGAAGTGTCGGAATACTACGGATTATAACATACCAAGTAATAACCGGGAACTACAGCAAGAAAGAATGACGCTGGAAAAGATAAGAAATTATAACATACCAAGTAATAACCGGGAACTACAGCCAATTGACCGGGTATGTTAATGGTGCTACAATTATAACATACCAAGTAATAACCGGGAACTACAGCAGCAAAATCATTTGTGCGCATACACTCTTTATTATAACATACCAAGTAATAACCGGGAACTACAGCCTTAAGGTCGTTAAGCTGGTGCATTTTGATATTATAACATACCAAGTAATAACCGGGAACTACAACTACAATGTATTATGGGAATCCAGTGATAATATTTTAAAAAAAATATAAATGGAAAAAACATTAGTAACATATGTTCAAAGTAAACATCATGATTTAAGAATACAGACTATGTATTCAGGAAAAAGAAAAAGCCTTGCCATTACGCCAAGTGATGTAGACATCTTCTCGCAAACGTCCGAAACGCTTAATGGTACAGCTTCTAAAAATATTATATCATGTGCAAAAGCAGCACATAATCGACATTCGCCGTTCGCCGAATGCATAAATGCATTCTTCTCACTTGCGCTCATTATATCACACAGTCAAAAAAAATAATACTTTAAATAAACGCGATCATATATAACGGTAATGTAATGATACCATCATCACTTACACCTATATTACCATCAACAAACTTGTATCCATAAGGAATATCTGCATTCATTTTCAAAATAGATTTTAAGGAATTAGCCCGCGTATTTCCACTTTTAACCTCAATCGGAACTACCACACCATCTTTTTGGATCATAACATCAATTTCTCTCTTGGTTGTCTCATTTTTATAGAAATATAACGGATATCCTTTCTTGTAAAGTGCATCTGCTATGGCACATTCATATATACCGCCTTTTGAGTTTCCGAATAACGTATTTTCTACGATATGTTGCTTTAATGAAAAATCTTTCATCGCCATCAAAAGAGATAAATCCGTTGTGTATGCCCTGAAAAAGTCATCTCTTGCATAGTCATCCAGATCAAATCTGACATCTGTTACCAGTTTGCATAAATGCACCATATCCGCACGAAGCAGCCACTCAATACTTGAAAAATATTTTTGTGCCCGACCACCATGCTCGACCTCTTTATATTGAAATTTATGGTTTTCCTTATCCAGTAACTGTTTTGCAAGAGAAAGATAACACTTCTCTGCTTTTACCTTTTCCTCAGCTGTTGCATAATGTGCTATGTCATACTGGTATCCCTGTAAGAGGCTGCGCTGTATCCTGTCAATTTTCCTAAAATCTTTTGTGTCTATATATTTCTGTACTGCCTCTGGCATACCACCTATTGCAATGTACTGTCTGTAATAATTCATCATTTGCGAATGAATTGCTTCAGGCACAATCATTTTAGAACGCAGATAACCACAGAGATTTTCTATCATATCCCCGGATATTCCCATTCCCCACAGAAACTCTTCAAAATCAATCCCATACATTTTCAAATAATCAACATATCCAACCGGATAAGAAGAGGCACGTTTGTAGTCGATTCCAAGAAGTGAGCCAGATACAATTACATCATATTTATTATCTATCGCCCAAAATTTAAGTGATGTGACCGCTTCCTGACATTCCTGAATTTCATCCAGAAAAATCAATGTTTTTCCAGGAATAATTTTCTTTTCAGGGAAGCGGAACCGCATGCCCATAACCATAGCATCTACGGTAAGATCTCCAGAAAATATCTCCATCGCAGAAGGCATCTGTTTAAAATTAATTTCAACCAGTTCTTCATAATTTTCTTCGGCAAAACGTTCAACGGTATATGTCTTTCCTGTTTGTCTGGCACCCTGAACGACAAGGCACTTCTTATCCTTTGTGTTTATCCAGTTTTTCATAAAATTTGTTGCTTTTCTTTTTAACATAAGGCACCTCTGATCAACATAAATAACACTTTTTAATGCAAATCATCAACATTTTAGAAAGATAAAATGTATATCTGTCAACATTTCAGAAAAATTATATCATTAATTTGAATCGATGAAAAGGATTATTGCAAATTTCATCCGCAGTACCTGTAAAAGTATGGCATAATTTCCACGAAAACAACTGTAATTTTCTTCCAGCATGTGCTATGATGATGACATAAATGTAGCAACACGAAAGACATTCCACTGCACTTTTCCGTAAGCGCTGCGGATTTATGACACACAGAAGGAGGATTTTATGTACGAATTTACAGAAGACTGTATGCTTCATATTGATGCAATCGATGAAGAACACAAGCGTCTGTTCCAGATGATAAATGAAGCATTCGAATTAGTTGAGAAAACAGAGGATGTGACAGCCATCGGTCAAAGCCTGATCGCAAACCTGAAAGATTACGCAGCTACGCACCTTGCTCATGAGGAGGCTTATATGGAGAGTATCCATGATCCTGAGCTTCCTCTCCAGAAGACAGAACATGCTGCATTTGCAAAGACGATCAACGAATTTAAACTGGATACCACATCATCACGCAATGCCAAGAGATCGTTAAATGAACTTCTTACTTACCTCGTGCACTGGCTTTATCATCATATTTTAAGCAGCGATATGATGATCGGGAAAATGATCCCTACGGAAGAATCTACAGAGGATCCATTTGCATTCACGGACAAATACAAAACCGGCATCACATTTGTCGATGATGAGCACCGCAAGCTGTTTGAGATCATCAGTGATACCAATGACCTCATCCACGACCAGCTTTTACATGATAAATACGATGAGATCATGCGTCTGCTGGCAGAACTGAGAGATTATACGGAATTACATTTCAGCGAGGAAGAGGCTCTGATGGAGCGCATCCATTATCCTGAACTTCCTTCACAGAAACGGGCACACGCTGCATTTGTAGACCGTCTTGTAAATATCGATCTGGATGAAATGGAGGATCTGGATGACAACCAGCAGGTATATCTTCTTGATCTGATCCAGTTTTTACTGAACTGGCTTGCAAACCACATTCTTGCCTGTGATAAAAAAATTGGTGAATATATGCGCGAAAATCATATTTCTGAATAAGCAGGAACGGTTGTATGGGTTTTCACCCGAATGATAAAAGATCACTAGTCATCCGGTCAAAAACTCATACAACTTTTTTTATTTTCTTACTTGACAAAGTCAAGTATCGGTTTTATACTGTGTGCAGTTGGAAACGAAAATACTCAGTTTTCGATATGAAAATTGGATTTCGCTTTGCGATGTAAGGAGGATTTATGCTAATATCAACTCTTTCCTACTATACAACTGAACTATATAAAGAATTTGCTGCTTACACAACAGAAAAGCTCCATGAGTTAGGTCTTAACTTTGGTCAGATGTACTTTATCATTTATGTGGGCAAACATCCTGAGTGTACCCCATCAGAACTGACCAGCGCCTTAAAACTGGACTGGGGACATTCGCAGCGCTCCGTTGCGAAACTTGCAGAAGATGGTTTTCTGATCAAAGAAAAGAAATCCGGCCGCAGTTACCGGTTAACTTTAACCTCTCTTGGGAAACAGGCTTTTGATGTCTGCCATCAGGTACTTTTCGACTGGGATGCCACCAAATTGACCGGTCTTACCAATGAGGAGCAGCAGCTCCTTTTAAATCTGCTGTGTAAAATATCAATTCAGAAAGTGTGAGATTATGTACGAAACAATTCAGACTCCCTTCAATTATGGAGGATTAACCTTAAAAAACCGCATTATTTTTGCCCCTACAACATTCGGTTTATCGGATGAAGATTACTTTGAAAAAATACGCCGGATTGCAGCTGGCGGCTGCGCTATGATCATTGTCGGAGACGTTCCGGTTGGAAAAAGTCATTTCGGAAAATCACTTTTTGACAAAAAAGGCTTTGCATTCTATGAAAAAGTGATTGGGATCGCCCATGACAATGACTGTAAGGTATGCGCCCAGCTTCATCAGTCCGATTCCAATATCAAAGCCATGTTAAAATATGTTCCGGGCGTGCTCACAAAACGGATCAGCATGCAGGAACTCCGCCCTCTTTTAAATAATGAGGTTGCTCCATATATTACGAATATGCCTCACAAAAAAGTAAAAGAGATCACCTCTGCTTTCGGCACTGCCGCTGTTCTCGCAAAAAAAGCAGGATTTGATATGATCCAGATCCACGGTGACCGTATGTGTGGAAGTTTCAGTTCTTCCATTTACAACCACCGCACCGATGAATACGGCGGAACTGCCGAAAACCGTGCCCGTTTTGCAGTGGAGGCTGTTTCTGCCGTCCGCGAAAAACTGCCGGATATGCCAATCGATTACAAGCTTGCCGTCCGTCAGGAGAATCCACACTACGGAAATGCAGGTGTTATCGAGGATGAGCTGAAGGTATTTGTTCCAATGCTTGAAAAAGCAGGCGTTACAAGCTTCCATGTCACACTCGCAAACCATTCTGATCTTGAGAATACCATCCCACCGAAAAACCATCCATATTTTGGTGAACCGGGATGTTTCCTGAAATTCTGTGATGAGGTAAGACAGTACACCAATCTTCCAATCTGTGGTGTCGGCGGACTTACCGATCCTGATTTTGTGGAAAAACAGCTTGCCGATGGCCGTATCCAGTGTGCTGCCATGAGCCGCCAGTTACTGGCTGATCCTGACTGGGTGAACAAACTGAAAAACAATCAGACCGACCAGATCCACCGCTGCGTCCGCTGTAACAAAAAATGTCTTGGCGGACTGATGCAGCATCAGGGAACCCACTGCATTTATGAAAAATAATTCCGTATGAAAAAAAGAATGTATCCGGATCAATTTCCTCCGGATACATTCTTTTTTATTTGTTCTTACTTTTCTGTTTCTTCTTAGTGTTTTGGAACGATCTTCTCAATTCCACCCATATATGGCTGAAGTGCTTTTGGAATATTGACGCTTCCGTCCTCATTTAAGTTGTTCTCTAAGAATGCGATCAGCATACGTGGCGGAGCAACAACTGTGTTGTTTAAGGTATGTGCAAAATATTTGTTTCCGTCTTTTCCTTTTACCCTGATTTTTAAACGTCTTGCCTGTGCATCTCCTAAGTTTGAGCAGCTTCCAACTTCGAAGTATTTCTTCTGTCTTGGAGACCATGCCTCTACGTCGCAGGATTTTACTTTTAAGTCAGCGAGATCGCCGGAGCAGCACTCTAATGTACGGACCGGGATATCTAAGCTGCGGAACAGGTCAACAGTGTTCTGCCATAATTTATCATACCAGACTTTGGATTCTTCCGGTCTGCAGACAACGATCATTTCCTGTTTCTCGAACTGGTGGATACGGTATACACCACGTTCCTCGATACCGTGTGCTCCTTTTTCCTTACGGAAACATGGAGAGTAAGAAGTCAGTGTGTATGGTAATTTTTCTTCATCGTTGATCGTGTCAATGAATTTACCGATCATGGAATGTTCGGAAGTTCCGATCAGGTAAAGATCCTCTCCCTCGATCTTGTACATCATAGCATCCATCTCGTCAAAACTCATAACACCTGTTACAACGTTGCTTCGGATCATGAATGGTGGTACACAGTAAGTAAATCCACGGTCGATCATGAAATCTCTTGCGTAGGAGATCACTGCGGAATGGATTCTTGCGATATCACCCATTAAATAATAGAAACCGTTTCCTGCAACTTTTCCTGCTGCGTCAAGGTCGATACCATCAAAACGATCCATGATATCTGTGTGATATGGGATTTCAAAATCAGGAACGACAGGTTCGCCGAATTTTTCGATCTCCACGTTGCAGCTGTCATCTTTTCCGATTGGAACAGACGGATCGATGATGTTTGGGATCACCATCATGATCTTTGTTACTTTTTCCTGTAACTCTTTCTCTGTTTCTTCTAACTCAGCAAGGCGGGCTGCATTGGCGCTTACCTGTGCCTTTACTGCCTCAGCCTCCTCCTTCTTGCCCTGTCCCATTAACTGTCCGATCTGTTTGGATAAGGTGTTGCGGCTTGCACGAAGCTCATCTGCCTCTTTCTGTGTTGCTCTTGCCTTCGCATCTAACTCGATCACTTCGTCTACTAACGGTAATTTCTGATCCTGGAATTTGTTCTTAATGTTCTGTTTTACGATTTCCGGATTTTCTCTTAAAAATTTTAAATCGATCATTTTTTCTAAGCTCCTTTTTCTTTTTTATAACACAAAAGCCTTCCGCCCCTGTGCCAAAACACATGGGACGAAAGGCTGTATTCTCTTCCGCGTTGCCACCCATATTGCCGGAACACTCTGCCTCTCTTTCTCTATGTTAAAGAACAGATCTTCTTCCGACCTCTCAAACGTACGATACAGGGTACGAACCTTGTGACTTTCATCACCGGCTCTGAAAGTGGAAAGACCTTACTCACTGCACCGGTTTACACCTGCCACCGGCTCTCTGAAACAGCTTTGCGGTCGTAGCTTTCGTCACTGCCAATTTCTTTCGACATTATACCCTCATTATCTGCAAAATGCAACTGTTTTATGCGGAATTCTTCGCTTTTCTCCGATTACTCCCGTTTCTCTCTCAATCTTTTCTGTCTGTCCCGCGTGCATCTTCCTCGATCCATTCCAGCAGCTGATGTGCTCGCCTGATCCACGTATGTTTTTCTTCCACCACAGGGATACCGGCTCTTACGATCTCCTCCCGGCGTGCATCGTCCGCCAGCAGATCTCTCACCAGCTCCGGCAGTTTTTCCATATGGGCAAGATCGTAATAACATACGCCCTGTCCTTCTTTTAATTCCCCGCAAAGATATTTGCTCGTATCAGTCACGCTGACAGTGCCATTTAAAATTGAATTAAAGACACGGTCATGTGCTCCGTCCTTAAACCATGGCATGACGTTCAACGATATTTTGGACGCCGCAATTGCTTTTAAACACTCCTCTGAGGTTGTCTGCGGATGCAGGATCATGTTTTCCGGGTGTTCGCAGGTGAGTTCATCCCAGCCCTTGCCGAATACATCCACCTGTATTCCTGCGTCCACCAGCACTTTTACCGCCTCCCTGCGCCAGTAATTGCGCACATAGATATCAATAAATATCATGCGGTGCAGCGCCATGCGGAGATCCTTATAAGTATTCTCCCCCATCTCGCGCTCGCAGTGTTCCAATGCCACTTCCTCGACCGTGCGATGCGGATGCGCAATGATATCGTCGATGATCCCCTGATAAAAGGCTGCATATTCATCATTGATCCAGTGGATATACGGTTCACAGAAAGACGTCGGGGTAAAGTTTCCTGTCATAATAACATTATATTTTTTCTCAACAGGCTTCCTGATTGCTTCTGCCGGATATTCAACCGGTTGTTTTCCATCTTCTTTACCGGTATTCGGTTTACATAATTCTTCCAATCTGCTTCCTGCAAGCGGAAGAAATCCACGGTGCGTAAACTCCGGATAGAACTGCTTAAAATAAGCCTCATGCAGCCGGTCGATGCTGATGTGGTAATATTTTTCCGGAAGATCAGCAAGTCTCTCATGGTAATAATACGGATGATCGACGGCGATGTTGTAACACGGAACTGCATATTCATCCCATACATAGCCAATGCCTTCACGGTAAACGCCTGCCTCTTTTTCCAGACCTTCAAAGTTAAACGTGACAAGCACTGTCTCCCCCGGCTTGATAAATCTGCGTAGCTTTTTGGCGCTGTTCATCTCATCCTCCAAGTCAAAATAGAACACCTTATAGCCCATGCGCTTCCATTCATTTCCCATCTGTATGGAAAAGTAGGCAAGTGTCTCCACGCCGCCAACCAACAAAACAATTCTTTTCATAAATACATCAAGGCGGTATTCTGTCCTGAATACCGCCACTCCTTTATTTTTTCCAATGTCACTGTTTTTTCACCGGACGTTCTTGTGCTTTCACATGCTTCATCCAGATCCGCAGCTCTTTCACGAACACCTTGATCCACTGCACCAGCTTCTGTCGGATTTCAGTCTTGTGTTTCCACAGCCAGTGTATTTTCCCGGCTGCAAAAATGACCGGATAGACCAGACATAACAATTCCAGAATCAACAGCAACGCTGCAAGATCCTCATAAGCTCTCGCCCGGTTTTCCCAATATGGGAAAACAATATTCTTTGTATTCATCGAACGGATTCCAAAATTTCTTAATACCGTAAAACGATTCATCAATCCAAAACGGGAAGAATTTTCAACGATCTCATAACTGCTTTCATCCAATCCCAATGCTTCTTTTAATGCATTGAATCCAAACTTCTGCACCGGATTTTTGATGAGAAGCTCATAGCTGTCAAGCGTCGTTCCAGCTGCCTGTCCGTAACTTCCACCCTTTGAATCCGTCGTGCCCGCTGCCGGTGTGCTGGCTGCTGCGCTGTCCATGCCGCCAGTACTGCTGCCTGATCCGCCTTCTAAAATCTCATAAGAGACATAAACGGTTGCTGCTTCCTCGTCCGCCGCATCACTGAAATATCCCTTATCGCTTTTTACCACACCGCGCACCGGATACTGTACTCCGTTGATCTCCACATACATTCCTGCGACATTGTTGGAACCAAATAACTGCCATGCAACATTTTCATCAATGACCACACCGTCTTTGTTTAAATCTTCTCCATCAAAATAGCTGCCGGACAACAGTTTCAGCGGATGAAATGTGAAAAAATCTCCTCCAACACCGAATGCTCTCGCCGTGATAGATGCCCGGTCAGAATAAAGGGTAAGTTCCCCTTTTGTGCTGTAACAGTCCACCAGCGTTCTTCCGTTTACATCCGATGTATCCTCTGACGCCTCCTGCAATGCAGTTTTTAATTTCTGTTCCAGCTGTATCACATAGTCCTTCGTCACTGCTGCATCTTTGGAAAAAAAGCAGGAAATCTGTGCATAACTGTCTTCTGCTGACCACTCTGATGCGATCTGCTGTGTGGAAAGCTGTCTGCCGAGTGCCCGTTCCACACAGCCGAAAAGAATGGCAGCACATATCATCAGCACTAATAGAAGTATTTTTCTGTACTGCTTTACCTTCATGTGTCATTCCTTTCTGCTTATTCTGATGCCAGACGTACCTGTTCGTTTTCCTTGATCGGTTTTGTAGTCGTTGTGATCACATACTCATATCCTTCCAAAGCTCCGGTCACTGCTGATTTTGTATCGTCTGATGTGATAACATCCACATCCACACGTCTCGCATAGTAGCGGTTTCCAAGCGGTGTGCTCTTTGACTCTATGATCAGAATGAATTTTCCATTGGAATCTTCCCGGATAGCACTCGTCGGTACAATCGTGTCATAGTTGGAACTCTGCTCCCCGATAGACAGTGTATAGCTGTCTCCGACTGACACATCCCCTTTCATCTCACAGATGATAATACTGTTGGTGCGGTTCTGTGGATCTTTGCGGATGGCTGACACGACTGCGGAAACATCATTTCCGTACCAGTTATTCAGTATTTCCGCTGTATCTCCGACTCTGACCTTCTTTGCCTGATTTTCAGTCACAGAGAACTGTAACACATACGCTTTGTTTTCCGGCTGAATGGTCATCATGACATCGTTGGCGTTGACCGTAGTTCCTGCTGTCACTGCAATATCAGTAACAGTTCCTGATATTGGTGATGTAATCTCTGTTCCGATGGATTTCGCCTGTAATTTTGCTACTTCTTCCTGAAGATCTGTCATTGTTTTATAGGCAGATGCGATCGTCACCTCGCCACTAATCTTATCGGTCACTTTTTTCTGATCATTGGTTGCACTGGTCAATGCTGTGTTTGCATCGGTCAGTGCCGCCGTTGCCGTGTTCAACTGCGCCTGCAGATTGTTCGCTTCTGCTGTGTTCGTGCCAGTCAGTTTTTTCACGGAGAGATTGTAGTTTGCATTGCTCAGAGCATTCTTGCTGTCGGTTGCTGCGGACTTTGCAGAATCGTAGGAACCCTGGACTTTATTTAAATCATCCTTGCGGGCGTCGTAAGTGGCTTTGGCTGCTTTCAGCTTTGTCTCTGCAATCGCCACCGATGTTTTTGCCGTTTGTTTATCTGCTTCTGTGGCGGTTGATGGTAGGTTATCGTATGCTGTCTTTGCCTCATCATACGTACTCTGTGCGCTCTGCAAACCTGAAAGCGCCGTATCATACGCACTCTTCACCGGCGTATAAGCACTCTCCGCACTCGTCAGGCTGTCCTGCGCCTCACTGTTCTTTTTCTCTGCATCTAACACTGCCTTTTCCTCTGCAGTTGTGTCTGTCGTTGAGTTGCTGACCGCATCGATCTGTGCTTTGATCTTATCGACACTTGCCTGTGCAGCATCCACTGCCGCCTGCGCATCTTTCACTCTCTGATTTGCTGCTGCGATCTCATTTTGTTTCTGGGTGAGGCTTGATCCCTTTCCAGCCTCAATGCTCTGGCGCTCTGCCACTGTGATCCCTGCGGTAAGCACTGCAGATTCATAGGCTGCCTGTGCCTCGTTTAAACTCTTCTTTGCAGCATCTAACTCATCACTGTCTGTATCCTCTAAGGTAAACAGTAAATCTCCGGTTGCTACTTCCGCATCCTTTTTCACGTTGACCGTTGCGATCTTCCTTGTCTCCTCGATCGTGACGGAATAACTCTCACTCGCCTCCACAGAACCGCTTCCGCGCACCTTGGAAGTGATCTGACCGCTTGTCACCTGCTGTGTGCTGACTTCCACAAGCGAATAATTCATGATCGTATTGGAAAAAAAGGTAAGTATCAGCATCACCAGTAAAAATATAATTGTGATATTCTTTATTTTATCTTTTCTATCTGTCATCTTTTTAACTCTCCATTTTCTATCCTTTGACACCGCCCTGATAAGCGATACCTTCTACCAGCTGATCCTCACCGTATAAGAAAATCAAAAGGCTTGGGATCATGTAAAAGGTCGCCACTGCAAATGCCAGTCCCACTTCCTGCGCATTGATCTTTGACAAAAAGATCGACAGCGGGTATTTATCTGTATCGTTAAAAAACAGCAGTGGCTGTTCCACCATATTCCAGTAATCCATAAATACCAGGATCGCACAGGTTGTGATCACGCCCTTACAGATTGGAATACATATCTTTGTAAAGACCTGAAACTCGTTGGCTCCGTCAATCTTCGCCGCCTCGATGAGCGGCACTGGTATTCGTCTCATATACTTCGTGATCAGGTACACACTAAACGGTGAAAAAATACCCGGAAGCCATATACTCCAGTTCGTATCCAGTAGCTTCATCCAGTTTAAGACCAGATAATTTGGCACCAGTGTAACCTGATATGGCATCATCATTAAGATCACATATGCAAAAAAGACGATTGCGGAAAGTTTTCCTCTGGTCCTTGTGAAGCCATATGCGGCGAGCACTGCCACCACCAGCTGGAATACCACGATCGGCACCACTAAGATCACGGAATTCCAAAACTTCAACAGATAGTCCGGACTCTTAAATAACACGGTCGCATACTGTGAGAAAGTCACCATATCCGGTATAAATTTGAGGTTTACCGTCTGAGAGATGTACTGCTTGCCCCCGGTATCCGTTTTCTGGAAAATAGAACCATAGTTGGAGGTGATCTCCGCTGCCGACATAAACGAATTGCTGATGGTAAGAACGATCGGCATGATAAAAATCAGCGCCGTAACCACTGCGATCACCGTCAGGCAGATGCGGATACATAATTTTTTTCGTTCTGATCTCTTTTTCATTCTTCCTCCAAATCCTTTCCAAAATGATGTTCCACCCAAAATAAAATTCCCATAATGACGATCATCACAAAGGACATATAAATTGCTGCCGTGGAAAGTTTCTGGTAATCTGCCGAAGCAAACGTATTGTTCATATAATGCTGCAGCATATAAAGTGCACCGTACGGATACTCGCCTGTCAGAAGATAAATCTCACGGAAAACCTTAAACGAATTGATCATGGAAAGTATCGTCACAAACATGATCGTCGGTGACAGATACCGCAATTTAACATGCAGGAAGATCTGCCAGCGGTTTGCCCCGTCCAACTCTGCCACCTCGATAATATCCTTTGGGATATTTCCCATCGCAGACAAAAAGAGGATCATATTGTAACCTAAGTTTTTCCATAAAAACAGCAGAATAATGACCAAAAGACCTGCTGAAGATTTCAGCCAGTCCACCTGTCCTCCGCCGAACTTCTGCACTGCCACATTCACAACACCATTGTAATCAAAAAGCACCTGCCAGATCAGCACGATAGACGCTGTCGGCACCATAAGCGGTGTCAGAAAACAACTCCGCAGTTCACTTTTTAACGGAATGCCTGCATCCAGCAGAAATGCGAGTGCCATGCCAAGGATCACGGCAAGCGGCACTGCCACTACCGAAAAAAATAGTGTATTTCCAACTGCTGTCCGGAATGCCCCATTTTGAATGACATTGATGTAATTTGTCAGTCCCACAAACTTTTTTGCCACCGGATTATTCACAAAGGAAAAATAGATCACTACAAGAAATGGGAGTACAAAAAACAACAGTACTCCCAGAACGCTCGGTGCCAGGAACGCTCCTGACACCAGCCTATGAAACCATGATTTATTCTGTTTTTTTATAACCTTACTAAAATCCTTTTTCTTACTTCGTCTCACTTAAATATACCTGCATTCTGCTCTGGATAATTTTTGCCACATCCTCTGCGGACTTCTGTCCTGAGAAATAGGCTGCTGCCTCCTCATTGATGATATTGGTGATATCATCGGAAACGGCACCGGAAACAGCGGTTGTATTGTATACAAGATCTTTTACCTGATCTACATCCTCCTGTGTCGCCGGCTGGATCTCAACTTCGAATTCCCCCCAGCCCCAGGTACTTCCGCCGTCAGAGTCTGCTTTCATTGCGTTCTGACAATATTTTTCAAAATCGTCTTTTCTAATGGAAAATCCATAAGTGTAATCACTGTCGCCGTCGCTGCTCTTCTTTGGCAGATAAAATGTCCTTAAAAACTGCCATGCACCATCGACATCCTTACAGCTATTGGAAATTCCAATAATATTGTTCAGACTCAGCATTGCTCCGTTTCCCTCGCTGGTCGGATAACCAATAAATGTTGTCGGACCTCCAAAAATCGCACGGTACATCTGTACCTGCTCAAAATCACTGAGATAATAAGTATCTAAAAGCTGTTTTCCCTGACTCAGCAGAACCGTGCTGTCTTCCATATCATCTCTATATTCAAACTCTTCCGGGAACATATTTGCAAAATCCAGTACATCTATAAATTCCTGACTGTCAAAATTACAGCTTGCATCCTCCCAGTTGATAAAATCATTATAGCCGAGACTCATCAGTGCTGTCAATGCAGACGTCCGGTCCATACCCCAGAAAAGCTGTGTTCCTTCCGGTTTGGATGCGAGCAGCGCCTTCATATCCGACACGGTCCATCCCGGTGTCGTTCCAACATCATCCGCTTTTCCGATCACCGTCTGTAACGTAAAGGTCTGCGGCAGGATCGCCAGTTTTCCATCATACTCGCATGCAGTGAGTACATTTGGAAGGAAATCATCTCTCGAAAGTTCCGTGTCTTTGTCCAGCAGTCCATACAGATCCACATTTAATCCTTTGGATGCAAAATTGATCGCCTGGGAATAATCGTTAAAAAGTACCAGATCAATGTTGGAATCCGATGTCACTGCCGTGTTGAAGCTGTTCACTGCATCCTCGTACTCCTCTGCGCCGTCTCCATAAGACTTCATTGTGATATGATACTTATCCTGACTCTTGTTAAATGCGATCACCTTCTCCTCCACGTCTGAACCTGTCCACATGCAGGCGAGTGTGAGATTTACGGTATCTGCCACTTCACTGGCATCCACTTCTTTGATCAGTGCGATCTCCGTCTGGTTTCCGTTGGAGTTCCAGTTCTGAAGATAAGCTGCGATTCTTCCATCGGACAGGACTCCGTAGCTGCTCACGCTGGAGCTGGAAATATTACAGTCCATCCAGCTGAAAAATTCCTCTTTTTCCTTCGTATCCAGATTGTACTTATAAACACTGCTGCCCTCTGTGACCAGCAGATTCTTCTCATCTAACACAGAGACTGTATCGGAAGGGACTTCAATTGCCTTGTCTGTCTGTTCTTTCATTGCGCCGACATCTAACGGCCGCAGCTCACATCCGGCATCCCCATATCCGATGGAGGCAACCGTTCCGTCCGCAAGCCCGACCAGTCTGGATGTATATCCATCCGATGGGATCCTGCCTTTCTGGCTGCCGTCCCCTCCTATTACAAGTGTAAAATATTCATCTGAGCTGACGCTGTTGCCACTGTCATTATTGGACCAGGTATTCAGGGCAAGATAAAGGTTTCCATCCTTATCCACTGCTATTCCGTTACAGCTTACATTCTCTGCATTTGCTCCGAGATCCATGTCCTGTTCAAACGCAATATTTCCGGATGTGTCCACTTTGAGGATGGAAGAAGTCTGAATGAATCTCGCATTCTGAGCCAGCAGAAATCTGCCATAGTTTACATTGCCGTTCTCATCCGTATAATCTTTTGCATAATAATCATTCCAGTCCTTTTCTGCATCCTCGGCACTGTATCCCCACTGGTCTGCCATATAACTTAACACATCATCCAGTGTTGCGTCAGAATAATCCTCGGTGACACTCGACTCATCCATCTGGTTCTTCGTCACAAACAGGTAAACCTCTCCGCTGTCTGCCACGGTATATCCTGACACCCAGCTGCTGTTTCCGCTGCCGTCACTCTGCGCCTGCTCATAAAGCTGTGCATTTTCTCCGGTGATCAGATTATAGGAATACAGTCCGGATTTTGTGTAGTCCTCATTGCTGGAAGTGTAATACATCACATCTCCCTTAAACTGTATATTACTTGTCGTATCATTAAAACTGTCCGGCAGATCACTCAGATAATCTGCTTTGAAATATCTCTTCTTTCCGTCTGCGGATGTGCTGTTGCCGCCACCGCCACAGGCAGTAAGCCCTGCTGTCATTGCGGCTGTAAGTGTCAGTGCCACCGCCTTTCTCCATAAACTTCGGTTCATATGCATTCCTCCCATAAAATGCCGCTTTCTGCGGACGTTTTTTCTATAATTTCAGAATATAGAAGTCCTTATGGAAAAGCAAGATACAAAAGTTTATGAAATTCTTAATTTTGTCTGAATGGAAATTTGCACAAAAAAAACCACACCGGGATTTTCTTTTCCCAGTGTGGCAGTTTTTATTCTTCCGGTTTAAAATCGCGGATCAGATTCCATGTTGGCAGTACATTTCCCTGATAATCAAAGAGTGCCTGATTCGCCCATTCATTTCCGCAAGGTCCTTTATCGTTCATATATTTTAAGGATGCCTCGGTTGCCCAGCCGGAACCCGGAACCGGGATCCATGCAGGCTCCCAGTAGAAAAATCCTTTTCCCCTGTTTCCTTTGATGTGACTGATACGGTTTAAGAAATCTTCCATAAAATCATACTGTCCCTGAACCGTCATCGGGTATTCGATTTTTTCTACCAGTTCCTGTTTCGTTGCATAGCCTTTGCGTTCTTCGTCAGAGAGCTTTTCGTAATCCTTATAATCTTCCATCGTATACCCCATGGAAACCTCCGCTACGATCAGGTCTTTTCCATAACGCTCTGCGATATCGTTCATATTGTCTGTGAGCATATCTAATGTGCCATGCCAGAACGGATAGTAGGATAAACCGATGATCTGGAAATCCTCATCGCGCTTTGTAAACTCGTCAAACCATTCACGGTAAAGCGCATTGTTACCGCCATTGTCAAGATGAAGCATGACCGGTACATCTTTGTCCACTGCACGGACACCTCGGATCCCTGCATTGACAAATTTTGCAATGTTATCGTAATTTGGCACTTTTCCCTCCGGCCATAACAGACCGTTAGAAAGCTCGTTTCCAACCTGCACCATCGTGGTATTAATTCCATTCTCTTTAAAAACTTTCATGGTATCCACGGTAAAATCATACACTGCCTGCTCTAACTGTTCCACGCTATAGTCTTTCCATGCTTTTGGTTTGATCTGTTTTCCCGGATCTGCCCAGAAATCACTGTAATGGAAATTCAATAACACACCCAGTCCTGCGTCTGTCACTTTCTTTGCGATCGCAAGTGTTGTTTTTAAATCATTCTCTCCTGCGCCATAAGATTCGCCATTTTCCGACCACGGATCATTCCAGAGACGGATACGGATCGTATCGACATCATACTTTTTCATAATGTCCAGAATATCCATTTCTGTTCCGTCAACGTAGTATCTTGCGCCACATTTCTCTAATTCCAATAAAGTGGATAAATCCATTCCTTTTACAAATTTCATTTTGTCTCTCCTCTTGTACCCTTATATTCCTGGATAATTGCGAAACTCCTCATCCTCTTCTTTCAATTGCCTGCCTTATATTCCACGGAAGCGGAATGTAAATTCCAGTGGTTTTGTCACATCAATATTGTATTCCGGGTGTACCCATGCACCCCAGCTGTCGTCACCGCCGACACCCATCTGCGCCAGTGCGACACGCACGACAGTATAATGTACCTGTGGCAGTTCATACGGATGTGCTGCATTTTCCAGTTCATGCGGCGTATATGGAAGTGCAGAGAAACTCAGCTCGTCCCCGGAGAATAACAGTCCTCTTCCTTTATAGTCGGTCACTTTTGCATATCGCACACCGACTTTATTGCCGCACTCCTGCGGAACTAAGTATTTTGCCATATTGTCTGCTGCCTTATTTTTGTAAATGCCAAGTTTTGCCCCATGTCTGCGGTCTGCATAAGTTTCCTCTGGTCCATAACCATACCACTCAACATTGTCATAATCGGCATTTAATTTGAACATCATGCCAAATTCCGGCATATCCGGCAGTCCTTCCACTGGATCATAAGTAAGCTTTGTCTCGACGGTTCCATCACCAAATACGGTATATGCAACCTGACATTTTGCTGCCGGAGTGGTCGGCATGTAATAGGTGTATGTGATGGTCACGCTGTGTTCTGTCTCTTCCACGGTTGTCGGCACATTGTCGAACATGCCGCCATTTCTGTGACTGATGTACATGCTGGCGATCTTCCACTGTGCGTAGCGTCCCGGCGCCATGCTGCCGTTGTCATTGTCCACCGGCGCTCTCCAGAAGTTTGGCATCGGGATTTTTTCGATCATCTCTTTTCCCGCATAGCGATAGGAAACCAATCCGCCGTTCAGCAGGGAAAACAGACAGTCAAAGTCATCGCCCTTCACGCCAATATTCACTTTTCCGCGGACTACCTGCAATGGTTTTTCCGGTACGGCAAACTTCACTTCTTTTTTGTAAACCTTCTGACCAAATGCCACTTCATGTCCGGCTTTCGCCCAGAACGTGTCTTCTCTCAGTACAAATGAAACCGTCACTGCGTACTCTGCATCCTCCGGGATCACAAACGGGATCTCATAAGAGCCGGACGAAAGTGGTACAACATTTGTATCCATTTTCTGTTTTTTCACTACTGTTCCATTTTTCTGTAAAATTACAATACATTGATATTCGCTCGTATCTGCAAACAGATTTTTATTTACAACCGTAAAAGAGTGCTCCTCAAAAGCCACGCTGATATTCTGATAATTGAATTTGACTTCCTGCATTTTTGGAGAAGCATCACGCTCACCGCCATAACAGATTCCATTTCCGCTGAAATTATAGTCAGTCGGACGCTCGCCGCAGTCCCCGCCGTATGCCTGGAATTCCTGTCCGTAGCGGTCTTTTTTCAAAATCGACTGGTCGATATAATCCCAGATAAAACCGCCCTGATATCTTGGTTCGGTATCAGTAAGGTCTGTGTATTTATGCATCGCCCCGCAGGAATTTCCCATCGCATGGGTGTATTCACAGCAGATAAATGGTTTTTCCTTATGCTCTGCCAGAAACTTCTTAATATTTTCCACGCTGGTGTACATCTGGCTTTCCATGTCGCTCGTGCCTTCATATCTGCGGTCATTGAAAATTCCCTCATAATGTACAAGACGGTGCGGATCTACTGCACGGAATTTTTCGGACATGTCAAAAATGACTTTTCCGCCGTAGGATTCATTTCCCACTGACCAGATCAGGATCGCCGGATGGTTTTTATCCCTCTGATAGCAGGAGTTCACGCGGTCTAACATCATCGGCTCCCAGTCCATATTATCGCCCGGAACGATGGTATCCTTCGGCACAAGTCCGTGACTTGCCGCATCCCACGAACCGTGGGATTCCAGATTGTTCTCCGCGATCATGTAAAGTCCATACCGGTCGCACAGCTCATAGATGCCGGAGGCATCCGGGTAATGACAAGTGCGGATCGCATTGATATTGTTCTGCTTCATCGTGATAATATCCTGCAAAACTTCTTCTTTAGAAACGGCACGTCCTGTTTTTGAGCTGAATTCATGACGGTTCACGCCCTTAAAGACAATACGTTTTCCGTTTAAAGTCATGATGCCATCTTTCATCTCAAAACGGCGGAATCCGATGTTCTGTGAAATATATTCAACACAGTCTCCACTCTCATCCAGAAGCTCAACCGTAAGCGTATAGAGTTCCGGATGTTCCGCACTCCAAAGATTTGGATGGTTCACTTCCTGTTCGAAGTGAACTGTCGCTGCACCTGTATCTGTGAAACGGATCGTATCTGAAGTATTATTGGGCTGAAAGCTGATTGTCTCGGAAAAAATTGTGTTTTCTGAAACACTTCCGGCAGCTCCCTCTTTTGAATCATCCCTGCTTCCTGTGAGCGTGATTTTGGCAGATACATTCTGCATTTTGGCATCATCTGCGGATTTTTCAACAGTTTCTACTTTTCCACAAATCTCCATATCCAGTACCAGATCGGCACTCTCCAACGATTCCGCAACAACCGGCTGCACTTTCAGGTCATACACATGCACCTTCGGCATGGTATATAAATAAACCGAGCGGAAAATACCGGAGAATCGATAGAAATCCTGATCTTCGCACCAGCTTGAGGAAGTCCACTTGAATACCTTCAACGCCAGTTTGTTTTCGCCCTCTTTCACATAAGGTGTCAGATCAAACTCCGACGGCGTAAAGCTGTCCTCACTGTAACCGACATAACTTCCGTTCAGCCAGAGCGCAAAACCGCTCTCCACACCCTGAAACGAGATGTATAGCCCATTTTTTACAAATCCTTCCGGCAATGTGAAATA
>ENA-OPDC01000374-OPDC01000374.1-human-gut-metagenome-genome-assembly--contig:-NODE-374-length-20986-cov-146.375090_pt1 | contig 20986 bp, 17 predicted proteins | sample MGYA00241620_ERZ501503 | MGnify/ENA primary metagenome ERZ501503 (study PRJEB25962, sample SAMEA2042659) | human gut metagenome | biome: human gut; feature: human-associated habitat; material: faeces...
CGTGCTTACAGCGTATAGCTGCTTAGCACATTATTGAATTATTAACGAACTATTGCTTAAAGGCATCACACCTAAAGTAGACAGCCAGCAAGGCAAGCACATTGGCAAGAATATTACAGACGGCCAGTATGACACCTTCTGGGTTTCTAAAAAGAAAAAAGATGCCTATATCGAGTTTCAACTCGGAAAACCAAAATCTATCACACGCCTCATGCTTCAGGAATACATACCTCTGGGGCAGCGCGTAAAAGCCTTCTCAATCTATTACCTACAAGGCAAAAACTGGGTAAGGCTCGACCCTAAGGAAGAGACTACCACTATCGGCTACAAGCGAATACTTCGCTTCGATAAGATTACAACAAGTGGCATCCGCATCGTAATCGACGATGCAAAGGGATGCCCTTGTATAAACTCTGTTTCAGCATTCTAATAACTAGAAAGAAGTACGAAAAATTTTATAACTAACAATAAATAATAGCCCTATGAACAAAAGAGCAAATTTGTATTTTGCAGCGCTTTTAGGTGCAATGTCACCTCTTTGCACTGTTTCTGCATTGGCTGCTCAAAGCAATTCTACCATTGCTACAGCTACCCAGCAGCAAAACTCATGTACAGGTACTGTTAAAGACGCTACCGGAGAACCTATCATCGGCGCAACCATCAGAATCGAAGGTAAGACCGGTGGAACCGTAACTGACCTGGATGGTAACTTCACCCTCAGCAACATCGAAAAGGGTGCCAAACTTACCATCACTTATGTGGGTTACAAATCACAGACCCTCACATGGAGCGGTAGTCCGCTCAACATTACTTTGCAGGATGATGCCAACATGCTTGAAGAGACCGTAGTCATCGGTTACGGTACTGTAAAGAAGGCTGACTTGGCAGGTTCTGTGGCAGTTTTGGACAGCAAGAATTTCAAGGACCAGCCTGTTGCACGTGTTGAGGATGCCCTCAACGGACGTATGTCTGGTGTGCAGGTAATGTCAAGCGGTGTTCCTGGTGGAGCCATGAAGATTCGTGTACGTGGTACAAGTTCTGTTAACAAGAGCAACGACCCTCTCTACGTAGTAGACGGTATCGTTCGCGAGACAGGTCTTGAGGGTATCAGCCCAGAAGATATCCAAAGCATCCAGGTATTGAAGGACGCATCTTCTACCGCCATCTATGGTGCCCGCGGTGCCAATGGTGTAGTTATGGTACAGACCAAGAGCGGTTCTGCCGGTGCTACCCAGGTAACATTCGATGCAAGTTTCGGTATCTCTAACGCTTACCACATTCCTGAGGTAATGGGAACCAAAGAATATGCACAGGCTTTGATTGACTACAAAGGTGTAGCCAAGAGTGCCATGCAAGGTTATCTTGACGGAACCAAGCCAGGTATCGACTGGATGGACGAGTTGCTCCAGACTGGAATCACCCAGAACTATAAGGTAGCAGTTTCTCAGGGCAATGAGAAGACTCAGACCTACTTCTCTGCCAACTATATGGACCAGAAGGGTGTTATCACAGATACAAAATCAAGACGTTACGCCATCAAGGCTAACATGCACAATAAGATTTTCGACTGGTTAGAGATGACCACCGATATCAACCTTGCTCAGACCGACAACTCTGGTGCAGGTTTTGCGCAGAACCAGTCTAACCCTATCTGGGTTGGCTTGAACTACTCTCCAACGATGGAAATGATGGCACCTAACGGCAACTACAATGTGGACCCTTACAACAATATTCAGAACAACCCTTACGGTATTCTCCATGATGGCGACAACGACCGCAAGCGTACCATGGTAACAGGTCACATTGACTTGAAGTTCAACCTTCTCAAAGGCTTGACATTCACTACCACCAACGGTATCGACTATAATGATTATAAGTGGTACAACTTCACTTCAACCAGAGTAAATGTTTCAGGTAACTCCATGACAAATGGCGATGCTACAGTAACCGCTTTGCAGTCTACCAACAATTTGACTTACATGGGCAAGTGGGGCGAGCACGCATTGACAGCTACCGGTGTATGGGAAGTTTCTTCTAACGAGGTTCGCAAAATGCAAATGACCGGTACCGGTATTGCCCACGAGCAGTTAGGTTACTGGAATATCCAGGATGCAGCTTCCAAGAATCCGACTAATGGTTACAGCAAGTGGACCATGCTCTCTGGCGTTGCCCGCGTCATGTACAACTATGCCGACCGCTACATGCTGACCGGTACATTCCGTGCCGATGGTTCCAGCCGTTTCACCAACAAGAAGTGGGGTTACTTCCCATCTATCGCAGGTGCTTGGACTGTTTCTAACGAAAAGTTCTGGGAGCCTATCAGAAATGCAGTAGACTACATGAAGATCCGTGCCAGCTATGGTATCATCGGTAATCAGGACATCGCTCCTTATTCTACTCTTGGAACTTTGGAATCAACAGGTTTCTCATACGGAACAAACCAGTCTTATACAGGTTACTGGGCAAATAGTTTTGCTACACCAGACCTGACCTGGGAGAAGGTTCACCAGTTTGACCTCGGTGTTGACCTCGGTTTCTTCGGTAACCGTTTGAGCATCAGTTTCGACTACTTCAACAAGACCACCAAGGATGCTCTTTTGCAGACGGCAGCTCCTGGCTACCTGGGCGGAACCAGATATTGGGTAAATGCCGGTGAGGTAAACAACAAGGGTGTTGACGTAACCATCAATGGTCAGATTATCCAGACCAAGGATTGGTCATGGTCATCTACCTTGAATGCCAGCTACATCAAGAACAAGGTAACCAAGATGACAGCCGATGAGCCTATCATTTATGGTGAGAAGCCAGCTCCTGGTACTGTTGACCCATGTACTATCATCAAGGAAGGTGAAGCTATCGGTACATTCTACGGATTCAAGTGGGCTGGAGTAGAAAAGAACGACAAGGGACAGTATGTAGACATGTATTATGCAGCAGACGGAACCAAGACTGCTTCTCCAAATGCAGGTACAGACCGTTTCGTATTGGGTCGCTCAAATCCTGATGTCACATTAGGCTGGAACAACACCATTACCTATAAGAACTGGGACTTCAACATGTTCTGCAATGCAGCCTTCGGTGCAAAACGTTTGAATATCGTACGTTTCGCAATGAATGCAGAGGTTGGTGCTTCAAGATTCGTTACAGACAAGGATCACTTCAGTAATATAGGTGTAACAATGCCTACCATCGGTGCAGAGAACAAGAACTATGGAAATTCAGACAAGTGGCTCGAGAATGCCGACTACTTCCGTTGTGAGAATATCAGCGTAGCTTATACATTCCCACGCAGCGTAACCAAGTTGGCAGACATCCGTCTTTCACTCTCAGCTCAGAACCTCTTCACCATCACAGGTTATAAGGGTATTGACCCAGCAGGTGCTTCTTTCAGTGATGCCAACGTAGACCGTGATAATGGTTTGGATATGGGTGCTTATCCTAATCCTCGTACCATCACAATGGGTGTTCGTGTAACCTTCTAAATTCAACAATCTAAAAACTGTAAGAATTATGAAAACTAAGAAATTATTATATACAGGTTGCTTCATGGCAGCTTCCCTTTTGTCACTCACATCATGTGGCGATTTCCTGGATGAGGATCCAAAGGGTCAGTTGAATCCAGAAACATTCTATACCATCGAAGACGACTACACCGCAGGCGTTAATACGCTGTACGATAAAGTGAATCAGACACAAAGTTGGACTAACCCTATGTATCCACAGTGGCAGGGAGACGATATCACAGCTAACCCTGGTTCCAACAAGCAGGCTTGTGCTGCGCTCGATGCATTTGATTCTGATGGTGCCAACAAGGGTGTTACAGAAGCCTGGACTCAGCATTATGCAGTTATCAAGACAGCCAATCTGATTATCGAGGGCTCTGAGAAATTCCCTGGTGATAAGGCTAAGATTGCTACCGCATTGGGAAACGCTCACTTCTGGCGTGCTTACTCGTACTACTATCTGGTACGTGTATTCGGCAAATTGCCTATTATCACTAAGACCAACATAGAACAGTTTGATGCTCAGCCATCTGAGATTGAGAAAGTATACGAATTGATCGTTCAAGACTTGAAGGATGCCATCAACGAACTTCCTACAGGTTATGACAAGGAGCCTGCCCGCTTGTTCGGAGTTGACGTTTGGGCTACCAAACAGGCTGCACAGTCTACCTTGGCAGCAGTTTATATGTCAATGGCAGGTTATCCGCTCAATAAGGGAACAGAATACTATAAGCTCGCTGCTGAGTTGGCTAAGGATGTCATCACCAACAATGGTACTTATGGCTTCATCTTGAACCCAGACTGGAAGGAAGTTTACTCTATGGGTAACAATTACAACATGGAGACCGTGCTCGGTATCAACAACGATGCCAAGGGTTGGTGGGATCATGACTCACAGCTTTCTTCCTGCTGTCGCTTCGAAGGTCTCGGCGATGGTGGCTGGGGTGACGCCTGGGGCGAAATTGCTTTCTGGAAGAGATATCCAGAGGGACCTCGCAAGAATGCTATTTATGCTCCTAAAGTTACATTCCAGGAGACTATCACTGAGAAAATCGGCGATAAGGAAGTTAAAAAGGATAAGATCAGCAAGGCCGTTTACTGGTGGGAACTTGACAACAATGGCAAACCTGTCGTAGATGCTTATCACCCTATGTTCACTATCTTCACTGTCAATGCTGACGAAAAGGGTAATATGCTCAAACAGCCATACGATTACATGGGAATCAACTATAAGGGTATGGTTAATGACCGCCGTCATAACCTCATCCGCTATTCAGAGGTTCTCCTCTGGTATGCTGAGAGTGCAGCCCGTGCAGGCCTCTCTGACTTGACAGAAGCTAAGAAATGCTTGAAGCAGGTTCGCAGCCGTGCCGTAACAGATGTTGAAAATGTGACACTTGGCGACGGAACTACCGTAAAGATCGACAACATGAGCGCTGCCCAGCTTGCTGAGGCTTGCTACATCGAACACGGATGGGAAGTTGCAGGTAACTGGGTATCTATGGTTACCCGCCGTTCAGATGAGCTCCGTATGGACGAGCTCAAGAAGAACTTCGAGTATCGCGTTGCCAATGCTCCTATCGTTGTTGCGAAAGAGGGTGGCAAGGAATATACTGCCAAGGAGAGCGTTACCGTTAAGGGTGCTTGGTCTGAGGATAGAATTTACTGTCCATATCCAACAACCGACGGTGAGAAGAACCCGAACTTGAAGAGGTAAACTTTTTAAGTAATCAATTCATAAGAAATCAACTATTCTATGTTATGTCAACACATCATGTACGAGAATAGACTAGGTTGTGTGCCCTTTCTGTTGTTAAACAGGAAGGGCACTGTTTCTTTATGAAGAATAAGAGAAATACTCTTAAGAAATATCCCGAAATATTTGGTAATTACGAATATTCAGCGTACCTTTGCAAGATATAACTTAATACAAAACATTATGGCTAATAATTATCAACCTTTCAACCGATCTTTGCTGGCGATGGCTGCCCTGCAAGCCTTGCCGCTATCTCTCTTCGCCCAAAACACCCCACCCAACATACTCTTCATACTGTGTGACGACATGGGATATGGCGATCTGGCTTGCTACGGCCAACCTTATATCCACACGCCTAATATAGACCGGATGGCACAGGAGGGAATGAGATTCACCCAGGCTTATGCCGGTTCTCCCGTCTCGGCTCCGTCGAGAGCTACCCTCATGACGGGTCAGCATACGGGACATACACATGTGCGTGGGAACAAGGAATACTGGAGAGGTGTGCCAATGGTAAAATATGGCAACAACGAGGAGTATTCTGTCGTAGGACAGGAACCTTACGACCCGCAGCATAAGATTCTGCCCGAAATCCTGAAGGACAAAGGATATAGAACCGGCGTATTCGGGAAATGGGCTGGCGGATATGAAGGTTCGGCTTCTACTCCCGACAAGCGTGGCGTGGACGAATTCTATGGCTATATCTGCCAGTTTCAGGCTCATCTCTATTATCCTAACTTCCTGAACCGCTACAGTCGTGCAATGGGAGATACAGCGGTGGTAAGAGAAGTGATGGAACAGAACATCCAGCATCCGATGTTCGGCAAGGATTATTTCAAGCGCAAACAGTATTCTGCCCGCATCATCCACGACAAGGCACTGGAATGGATTGACAGACAGGATAAGGAACATCCTTTCGTAGGATTCCTTACCTATACCCTGCCGCATGCCGAACTAGCCCAGCCGGAAGACTCTATTCTAGAGAATTACCAGAAACAGTTCTTTACCGATAAAACCTGGGGCGGATGGGAAGATTCGAGATACAACGCTGCGGTTCATACCCATGCACAGTTTGCCGGAATGATTACCCGACTGGACCAGTATGTGGGCGAAATCTTCGCCAAGCTGAAGGAGAAGGGACTCGACAGGAATACCGTTGTCATCTTTACTTCAGATAACGGGCCGCATGAAGAAGGTGGTGCTGATCCAGAGTTCTTCGGTCGCGACGGTAAGTTGAAAGGTCTGAAGCGCCAGTGCTACGAAGGCGGCATCCGCATACCATTTATCGCCTGGTGGCCTGAGCATATCAAGGCAGGAGCGGTGAACGATACCCAGTTTGCCTTTTACGATCTGCTGCCTACTTTCTGCGATTTGGCAGGCATCAGAAACTTTGCCAAGCGCTATACCAACAGAAAGTTGGCTGGTGATGGTTTCGACGGAATCTCTATCGCTCCTACCCTTCTGGGCAAGGATGCAGAGCAGAAACATCACGATTACCTGTACTGGGAATTTCACGAAACCGACCAGATTGGCGTGAGAAAGGGCGACTGGAAACTGGTGGTAGTAAAAGGCGAGCCGCGGCTCTATAATCTGGCTTCCGATATCCACGAAGACCATAATGTGGCGGCAGAACATCCTAAGATTCTTACCGAACTCCTGGCTGCCATCAGAAAGGAGCATCGAGACAGCAAGGATTTCGAAATTACGCTGCCAAAGTTCTGATTTTCTCTCCCGGTTACAGAGAGAGAGATAGAGATTACAACTAGATTCAAGAAAAAATGATGAACGACAACATAGCAAATCCCTTTGCCAAGCCACTGTATGTAATGCTGAAGCCTGCGGGTGCCCATTGCAACCTGGCATGCAAATACTGTTATTATCTGGAGAAGAACAAGCTCTATCCCACTGCTCAGCGACATCTGATGAGCGATGAGATGCTGGAACAGTTTACCCGAGAATATATTGAGGCGCAAACCATGAACCAGGTGCTCTTCACCTGGCATGGTGGCGAGCCTCTGCTGCGTTCCATCGACTTCTACCGCAAGGCTTTATCCCTACAGCAAAAGTATGCTGGAGGCAGACGCATCGACAACGTAATTCAGACCAACGGCACGTTGCTGACCGATGAATGGTGCGAGTTTTTCGCCCAGAACCATTGGCTGGTAGGCATCTCTATCGATGGTCCGCAGCCTGATCATGACCATTACCGGCTGACAGCTGCGGGAAAACCATCGTGGAAGAAGGTGATGCAAGGCATCAAACTGCTGAAGAAACACGGGGTAGAATGGAATGCGATGGCGGTGGTGAATGCCTATAATGCCAATCATCCGCTGGAGTTCTACCGCTTCTTCAAGGAAAACGGCTGTCAGTTTCTGCAGTTCACACCTATCGTTGAGCGACTGACCCGACATGAGGATGGCCGTACCCTGGCAAGTCTTGCCGACAAGGATGAGATTTCTCTGAGTGAGGCATCGGTTGCGCCGGAACAGTGGGGTTACTTTCTCTGTGCAATTTTCGATGAATGGGTTCGGAAGGATGTGGGCAAAATCTTCGTTGAGATTTTCGACTGCACACTGGCAAACTGGATGGGTATTTCTCCCGGCATCTGTGCTTATTCCAAGGAATGCGGTCATGCGGGAGTGATGGAGCACAATGGCGATGTTTATTCCTGCGACCACTTTGTTTTTCCGGAGTATAAGTTGGGCAATATCCGTGACCATTCGCTCATCGACATGCTTTATGGTGAGCAGCAACAGGAGTTCAGCCGTCTGAAACACAGTTCTCTTCCCCGCCAGTGCAAGGAGTGTGACATGGAGTTTGCCTGTCATGGAGAATGCCCAAAGAACCGCTTCATGAAAGATAGGTATGGCGATTCCGGTCTCAACTATCTCTGTCCGGGTTATTACCATTATTATCAGCATGTAGCGCCCTACATGGATTACATGAAGCAGGAACTCATGTCGCAGCGCCCACCTTCGAACATCATGAAAGTTGTACAGTAAGCATGACAGATTCTAAAAAAACAGCAAAATACTTGGAAAAAAGTTAGAAATATCGTACCTTTGCAGGCAAAAAGCAATTTTACGAATATGAAAAGAATCAAAATGCCACTATTGGCAAGAATCATCATTGCCATCCTGTTGGGTGTAATCTTCGGCAATTTCTTCAATGAAGCGGCCGTCAGAGCGTTTCTCACCTTCAACGGCATCTTCAGCCAGTTTCTGGGCTTTATGATACCGCTCATCATCATCGGTCTCGTAACACCAGCCATTGCCGACATCGGTCACGGAGCCGGAAAACTCCTTCTTGCCACTGTGGGCATCGCCTTTGCCGACACCATTCTGGCGGGTCTGCTTGCCTATGGTACAGGTTCGGCACTCTTTCCACACATGATAGCCAACTCAGCCCATGTGGCAGTAGATAAGGCTGAAGAACTCAAACCCTTCTTCGAAATCAAGATACCTGCCATGGTAGATGTGATGAGCGCCCTCGTTTTCTCGTTCATTGCCGGACTGGGCATTGCCCACAAAGGCAGCCGCACCATGAAGAACGTTTTTCAGGAATTCAAGGAAATCGTATCAGGTGTCATCGCCAAAGTCATCATTCCCCTACTGCCCCTTTACATCTTCGGCATCTTCCTGGGCATGACTTTCTCCGGCGAAGCCTACCACATTCTGTTGGTCTTCGCACAGATTATCCTCGTGATTCTCGTACTTCATATCGTCATCTTACTTTACGAATATCTGTTGGCAGGCGGCTTGTCCCACAAGAATCCTTTTAAGCTGTTGCTCAACATGTTGCCAGCTTACTTCACGGCTCTTGGCACATCATCATCAGCAGCCACCATTCCTGTAACACTGAAGCAGACCTTGAAAAACGGCGTCACCGATGGCATTGCCGGATTTACCATTCCGCTCTGTGCCACCATCCATCTCTCGGGATCAATGATGAAGATTACCTGTTGTGCGCTCACCATCTGTCTCATCAATGGCATGCCGTGCAATCTCCCCCTCTTTCTCAATTTCATCTTCGTGCTCGCCATCTGCATGGTAGCAGCTCCGGGAGTTCCGGGAGGAGCCGTCATGGCAGCGCTAGGTCCGCTAGCCTCAGTTTTAGGTTTCAATGCCGATATGCAGGCGCTTATGATAGCCCTCTATATTGCGATGGACAGTTTCGGCACCGCCTGCAATGTAACCGGCGATGGCGCTATTGCTATAGTCGTGGATAAGATATTCAGAAAGGATAAATAAAAAATAAAAGAGGGTGCGTCACAGACTTATGACGCACCCTCATCTTTATATAAATCTCTCTCTATTTCTAAAGTGATTCACATATATATATTATGTATATCGTATGTTCTATTCTTACTTGCTCAAGCTAACAGAATGGCTCATGTTAGTCATTTCTGGAATTGAGTTTACTACGTGTTTCAAGAACATGCCCATGCAAAGAACCATACCTGAAAACATAACTGCGGCGAAAGCCATTGTAAAAATAGTCATCATAATTATTAACCTTTTTAAAATTTATTATTTGTTATTCCTTAAACACGAGTGCAAAGTTAACACTTTTTTATCGAATAACAGCATCTTTTGCCGAGAAATATCATTGCAATATGTTTTTCTTGATATGGGTCAACCACTTGTTTTTAGCCTTGAAAATGACATTTTGCTATCGGATATGTTGTTTTTGTGGCAATAATTTATATATATCATTTTTCTCGCTTTGTTATGTGAGTAACAAGATAGGGATTCCTGTCAGATGATAAGAAGTCAGAATCGAAGTGAAAGCCAATCATCGAGCTTCACGTTCTGGAAGGTATGGATGCCCAGCTTCTCGGCAGCCTCACAGTTTTCCTTCAGATCATCGATGAAGAGAGTTTCATCGGGATGGATGTTCGCCTGCTTGACTACCTCTTCATAGATACGGGCATTAGGCTTAGCCAAATGCATTCGCTGAGAGAGGAAACAGTGCTCGAAATAATCCTCTACCCCATGGTTCTGATAAGGGAAGAGATGCTCCACGCAATAATCCCAATGTATATCAATGGTATTGCTCAAGAGGAAGAGGCGGTAACCAGCCTTCTTCAACTGCAGGAGTCGCTCCTTTTTCTCATCAGGAATCTCCACCAGCATCTTGTTGGCAGCATCGATGATCTCTTCATTCGTCACATCAGCTCCTGTCAACTCACGGGCTGCATCGCAGAACGCTTCGGTGGTAATCATTCCCACACCCAGTTTGCTCATCAGCTTCATCCCTTCATTCTGGGGATTCGGATTAGCCAGTTCTCCCATACCTATCGCCTTGAAAGCCCCGATACATCCTTCCGGATTGAGCTTTACCAGAACATTACCTAAATCAAATATGATATTCTTGTATTGCATAATCTATACATTATTTTAAATCGCACTTTTAATCTTTAATCAGATACTTACTGCAAAAGTACTGTAAATTCGGGAGAGAACAAATGATTAGGGAAAAGAATGGTGGGAATATAACATTTATTAGTAAAAGAAGGATATGCCTGTAACTACTTTTACCTTCTGATAAGCCGCATTAATAAGTATGGCGATTCCGGTCTCAACTATCTCTGTCCGGGTTATTACCATTATTATCAGCATGTAGCGCCCTACATGGATTATATGAAGCAGGAACTCATGGCGCAGCGCCCACCTTCGAACATCATGAAAGTTTTATAGTGAGCATGACAGATTAAAAAAGCCGCACCATGAAGAACATCTTCCAGGAATTCAAGGAAATCGTGTCTAGCGCCATCGCCATTGTCGTGGATAAAATATTCAGAAAGGATCAATAAGAGATAAAAAAAGGTGTATCATGGATTTATGACACACCTTTTTTATCTCAAAATCTTAAAGTTTTAGAACTTAATCCAGGTCAGCTTCTTCCAAATTCCCTCGAAAGGACCATGGGAGTGATACTTGAGCCAGAGGTTGGAGAAGAGGCATTGTACTACCACCATGGCAATACCCACAAAAAAGGCGTAGGTGATACCAAGCTTTGTCTGGAGATTGAAACCATAATAGGCAAACAGTCCGCAACCGATGATAGACTGGAGGAAATAATTGGTCAGACTCATCTTGCCAAACTGGCGCAGGAACGACAATCCCTTTCTGAACCATTCCTTTCCGTACCACAACAAAACGAATCCTGATACTACAAACGAGAGGATGAAGAAGTTGTAGATAGGATAAAGCCAATTGTTCCATGTTTCCATGTGGCGCACATCAGCGATGCCACCCACAATCAATACCAGGATGGAAAACGCCAGCACCTTCTTCCACAAAGCCAGGTTGTTGTTCTCATTGTAGAACCAACGCTTTCTCCCCACCAGCATTCCGAGTATGAAGAGGCAGATAGTCTGCGTATGTCTTCCCTTCATCAGGCACCAGTAATAGGTAGCCACCTGTCCGTATCGCAGGTTACTGTAGGCATTCTCCAGGAAGGTGCCGTGCTGATGACCATGATACATATTTCCATACACCTCACTCAATGCCGATGCATCCACCTGCCATCCCGAAATGAGAGAGTAGATTTCTACCGGTTGGATAAAGAGGAAGGCAACCACCCACCAGAGCCATTTGGTAGGAAGATAACTCAATGGGATGAGAACCAGTCCATAGATGGCATAGGAGAAGAGGATATCGCCATCAAAAAAGGCGGTGTTCACGATACCGAGCATTGCCAGGAGGAACATTCGCCAGGCGAATCTTCCAGAAAAACAATTTCCCCGCTGCTGCTGGTTATCATTCATAATAAAGAAGCTCAATCCGAAGAGAAGGGCAAAGATGCCATACATCTTTCCCGACAGCAGCAATGCCAGCACATCTGCCATCCAATCATCACACCCCAGCGTATAAGCATGCGCTATGCTTCCATCGTACATATTGAAATGCTCCACAGAGTGATAGAGAATAATACCTGCTACGGCCAATCCTCTCAAGGCATCAGCCACGTCAATACGACTGTTTTTCAGTCCTAATGTCTTGTAAAAATTCATTTTGATATTATTTGTTAGTTATTATGAGCCCACAAAGGTATAACATTTTATTGGAAAAAGCGAATAAACCTCAATGTATAACAAATATTAAGTTTTAAAGGAAAAAGAGAAAAAGTCGGCCTTTTCCTTGGTTATTCGTTAGAAAAAGTGTATCTTTGCTCCGCTATTCGTCAGAAAAAGTGTGAAGTTCATACGATTATTCGTCAGAAAAAGTGCGGAATTCATACGATTATTCGTTAGAAAAAGTGTAAATCATGGAAAGAAGCATCTATAACAAACTCGTAGAATGGAAGAACAAGAAAGACCATAAACCTCTGATTCTCAACGGAGCAAGACAAGTAGGCAAGACCTATATCCTGCAAGAATTTGGAAAAAGAGAATATAAAAAACTTGCATTCTTCAGTCTCGACAGAAATCAGAAGGCAGCAGAAGTGTTTGAAAAAGCCGGCACAACAGCTGATATACTGATGGCACTCTCCGCCATCAGCCAGGTAGATATTACCCCCAACGATACACTTATGGTACTCGATGAGATACAAGATTGTCCTAAAGCATTAGAAACTTTAAAGTTCTTTTGCGAGGATGCTCCTGATATTCATATCATCGTGGCAGGATCCCTACTGGGAATATCACTCCATAGCGGGGTATCATATCCAGTAGGAAAAGTAGAAGAGCTGCGCCTCTACCCGATGAACTTCATCGAATTCCTCGATGCTATGGGAAAAGCGAAACTGGCAAGCATCTTGAAAGAAGGAAATTGGAACGTCATCAATTTACTGGAAACAGAATTGATCAGCCTGCTGCGACAATATTATTATGTAGGAGGAATGCCAGCCGCCGTACTCGCCCATGTAGAGCAGAAGGGACTACAGGAAGTCCGTTCCATCCAAAAGCAGATTATACAAGACTATCGCCGAGATTTCTCGAAGCACGCACCAGATAGAGAAGTGCCTCGCATTAATATGGTGTGGGACAGTATCCCTGCCCAACTTGCCAAAGAGAACAAGAAGTTCATCTATGGAGCCGTGAAGAAAAGTGCCAGAGCCGCAGATTTCGAACTGGCCATCCAATGGCTGATAGATGCAGGACTGGCATATAAGGTTCAGAGAGTCAATACCCCACGCCTCCCTTTCAAATTCTATGAAGACCTGAACGCCTTCAAACTCTTCATGCTCGATGTGGGACTGATGGGAGCGATGGCAGAGACTTCAGCAGAATCGATGCTGGTGGGCGATGGCATTTTCTCTGAATATAAAGGTGCCTTTACAGAACTATATGTCTTCACCCAGCTGAAAAGCCTGGATATTCCATTATACTATCATGCTGTGGATAACTCCACAATAGAGATTGATTTCCTGACCCAATGGCACGACAGGGTTATACCGATAGAAGTAAAGGCAGAGGTGAACGTTAAGGCGAAATCTCTCAGAACATTCATCACCAACAATCCGCAACTGAAGGGACTTCGCTACTCCATGCTTCCCTATAAGGATCAAGACTGGATGATCAACGTTCCGCTCTATGCCTGCCTGACACCATTTGACAAATCATTCTGATGCCTTTTAATAAAAGCTTCGATTCTGACATTTCCGTCAGAATCGAAGTGAAAGCCAATCATCGAACTTCGCGTTCTGGAAGGTATGGATGCATCACAGAATGCTTCGGTGGTAATCATTCCCACACCCAGTTTGCTCATCAGCTTCATCCCCTCACTCTGAGGATTCGGATTCGCCAGTTCCCCCATACCTATCGCCTTGAAAGCCCCGATGCATCCTTCCGGATTGAGCTTTACCAAAACATTACCTAAATCAAATATGATATTCTTGTATTGCATAATCTATACCTTATTTTAAATCGCACTTTTAATCTTTAATTAGATACTTTCTGCAAAAGTACTGTAAATTCGGGAGAAAACAAATGATTTGGAAAAGGAATGGTGGGAATATAACATTTATTAGTAAAAGAGGAAAGCCTATGTATGAGAAAGTTTTTCTAAAACTATTGCCACTATTGCCACACTTCAAGTTAACCAATTGTTTTTTAGCTATTTAAGCGTTGCAATAAGGGCTTTTTCTATTATCACCTATTGCCACCTATTGCCACACTCGGGCGAAAAATGGGGGATTCTCAGCGAAAAAGCAGAGGAATACTTATTGTTTTCGCAGAAAAACATTAAAAAAGTGGAGAAAAAGGCATGCGGTTTCGAACATTTTTTTGTATTTTTGCAACCAACAGGAAAAATTCCTGCCGATTCCACCAAGAAGCTTACGACTCCTGTGAAACCACTTTATACACATTTAACCCAAAAACCAATGACACAAGCAGATTTAGTCAGACTCTACTTCAACAAAGAAAGTGCTTACAACTCATGGGACTATTGCTTCAACCAGCAATGTCCACTGGCTCAGGAATGTGCACACTATCTGTCCGTAACCTACAAAAAACCGGAACAGACCAAAGGCTACGCCATCTATCCCGATGCCTACCATGACAACAAGTGCGAACATTTTCTGCAGCTACAGATGATGAAAATGGCATACGGCTTTATGAATATTCTTGAAGAACTGAAGCGTAAAGACGAAGCCAGTTTCAGAGTACACATGACTTCCTACTTCGGAAGCAAGACTTCATACTATCGTTATAAATTAGGACAGACAGGACTCGTACCCGAACAGCAGCAGTACGTGCTGAAATGGTGCCAGCAACATGGTTACACCAACATGAGGTTCGACCGGTATGTAGAAGAGGTTAACTATTAACAGCCGCACGCCGATAAAGATTTTGACCACGACATGGTCACTCGTACCCGTGTACATGAGTATCCGTACCCATGTACACGGGTACGGATGACCAACACGTTGAGCACGGATGACCGAGACGACGGGCACGAATGACCGGCGTAGTCGGTCATATTTGCCCAACGCCTTGGGCAAAGCTGGGCAAAGTCATCGACAAACCTAAGTATCACCCTATCAATAAATTAACAGAAATATGAAGTTTACTATTACAAGAATCAACAAGCAGAACAAGTTGATGGTCAGTTCGAAAACCGTAGAACGGTTTCTGGAGCGCATCGCTAAAGATGATGCCAAACTGAGTGTCACCAATTTCAGAATGAGTGTGCCGCTCATGGAGGCCGACTACCAGTACTACAAAGGCATCAAGGAATGGCAGCACGTTTATCCAGCCGCAGAATTCAATAAGGATGAAAGCGGCAATCTCGTCTTCCAGAAATCAAACGGGCTGGTGATGCTCCACTTCATCAACCTCATGTCGGACCTGGAAAAAGATGCCCTCAAGAAGACGGTCAGTCTGCTGCCGATGACCTTCGCTGCCTTCGAAGGAGCCGACGGCAGAAGCCTCATCGTGCTCGTAAGCATCTGCAACGAAGAAGGAAAAATCCCGACAAAAGAAGCCGATGCCGACTTACTCTACCAGTCTGCCTACGAACAGGTAAAAACGCTCTACCAGTCGCAGGTACAGGCAACCATCAAAGCCGAAAAACCATCATTGGCATCCAACTTCATGCTTACGCTTGATGCCTCTCCTTATTATAACAGCAAGGCTGTGGCGATGCGCATCTCCCAAAATATGAAGAAGGTAGCCTCAGCCCCTAAGAATGTAGACGATCTGAAGACATACGATGACTATGAGTTTCTTTACCGCAAGGCAGCAGAAGAGACGAAGGAAGAGATGAAAAAAGCCAACATCTCATGGCAGAACGATGAAGACCGGTTCCTTGCCGGTTTCTCAGCCATCGCCATCAAGCTCTGCAACATGGGCCTCAGCGAAGAAGAAGCTTTCATCCATATCCGCCGCAACAACTGGGGACATGTGACAGAAGAGAAACTCCGCCAGATAGTGGGCACCGCTTACGATACCCATTCCAAAGACAGGAAGACGGAGAAATCAGCCTCAGGCAGAAAAGGCCGTGCCGATATTCTGCAGATGATCAGATACCTGGAGAGTCGGTACCAGTTCCGTTACAATACCGTGATGAAATATACCGAATACCGCCCGAACAATTCATGGGTTGGCGATTTCAGACCGGTGGATGCCCGTGTGCAGAAAAGCATGACGCTGGATGTTCAGATAGCCGACATCCACGTAAGCATCAAGGATGTAAGGAATTTTCTAGAATCAGACCGCATCAGAAACTACAGTCCAATAGAGTCCTATCTCTATGACTGTCTGGGAAAATGGGACGGCAAGGACCGCATCCGTGCCCTGGCACGAACCGTACCCACCAACAATCCTCATTGGGAAAACTGGTTTTACACCTGGTTTCTGGGAATGGTTAACCAGTGGCGCGGCATGTATCGCCGTCAATATGGCAACAGTACCATGCCGCTGCTCATTTCCAAGCAAGGTTACAACAAGAGCACCTTCTGCCGCCGTCTCATCCCTACCGAATTATCGTGGGGCTTCAGCGACAACATGATTCTGTCAGAAAAGCGTCAGGTTCTGCAGGCGATGTCACAATTTCTGCTCATCAATCTCGATGAGTTCAATCAGATTTCACCACAGGTGCAGCAGGGATTTCTGAAGAATCTGCTGCAGTTGCCTACGGTGAAAATCAAGCCGCCATACGGAAGTCATGTACAGGAATTCCCTCGTCTAGCCTCCTTCATCGCCACGAGCAACATGACCGATATTCTTTCCGACCCATCCGGCAACCGCCGTTTCCTGGGAGTAGAACTGACGGGACCTATCGATGTGAGTGGCAGACTGAACTATGAGCAGCTTTATGCGCAGGCGATGCAAGCTCTGGAGCGTGGCGAAAAATCCTATTTCGACGCCAAGGAAACCGCCATCATCATGCAACATAACAGACAATTTGAGCAGATTTCCCCTATCAAGCAATGTTTTCTGCAGGTTTTCGAGCCTGCAAGTACCCCGGAAAATGGCGAATATCTGATGGCAGCCGCCATTTTCGACATTTTGAAGCAGAAATTCGGCTCTTCTCTCCAGGTTTCGAGTATACAGAAATTGGGCAGAGAGCTTCAGAATATAGAAGGTTTGAAGAACCGAAGAACAAGGTTTGGTACTGAGTATCTGGTAGTTAGAAAATAGCCTACACTCTTTTCATCTCATTCTCTCATAAAAAGAGTGTGGCAATGCGTGGCATTAGGTGGCAACAGAAACACCGCTTACTGCCACGCATTATTCACTTATAATCAGAGAGTTAAATGCATTGGTGATAGATATGGCAATAAAGACAGAAAAACATTTTCGTATAAGAATCATAAAGGTAGGAGTAAACCACTTTTTGCTTTACCATTTGCATGTATTGGCAATTGTGCCGAAATCATGAACTTCATTATGCGAACTCATCCACTTCATTTCACGACTTCATCTACTTCATTGAGTTGACACATACGGCTGCGGTGGCTGAAGGAGACGGCTGTATTAGCTGAAGGAGTCGAATGCAGTGGCTGAAGGAGACGAATGCGATAGCTGAAGGAGTCGAATGCTGTGACCGGAGGAGACGAATGCGATAGCTGAAGGAGTCGAATGCAGTGACCGAAGGAGACGAATGCTGTGGCTGGAGGAGACACATTCTGAACACTTATAACTAGAGTTTGCTGTATAATACTAAACTGAGTCCACTTAAAAAAGTCCCGAATCATATTTTTTGTCTTTGTAACTTATTGACAATCAATGGCACGTTTTCGTAAAAATGACTTTTTCAAGTGGGCTCAGAAAATAAAATCTGTTTTCTGTTTCAATCCACACACCCACGAAGGGTGTGACATCTGAGTCTTACCTGAAGACATTGGGCCCATGAAGTTTCAATCCACACACCCACGAAGGGTGTGACACTGCCATAGCTAACAGCGACGTGGCAAAACGCAGTTTCAATCCACACACCCACGAAGGGTGTGACCATTATTGATTGCTCGGCTGGCGAAGGTATGGCGTTTCAATCCACACACCCACGAAGGGTGTGACTAGAGAGCAACGAATCATCAATGTTAAGCAAAGATGTTTCAATCCACACACCCACGAAGGGTGTGACTTTCTACCCATATCGCTACGGCTGGGTTCCCATAAAGTTTCAATCCACACACCCACGAAGGGTGTGACTTAAGTAATAATTTAATAGATAATTAGTAATGAGTTTCAATCCACACACCCACGAAGGGTGTGACAAATGATTACTTCTTCTTGTAAGGCTTGATAATGTTTCAATCCACACACCCACGAAGGGTGTGACAGACCCGACATTTGATTATAGTAAGAAGACTGTGTTTCAATCCACACACCCACGAAGGGTGTGACACAAATCTTTTGATAAGCAAGCAAACGGAAGATAGTTTCAATCCACACACCCACGAAGGGTGTGACATTATTTTCAATTAATATAAATTTTGTGTTTATGTTTCAATCCACACACCCACGAAGGGTGTGACAAGTAGAAGCTCATTTTGGTATTAAGCCTGATGAGTTTCAATCCACACACCCACGAAGGGTGTGACTTCTTGTCCTAGTCGTTATACTCAGACTGCTAGTGTTTCAATCCACACACCCACGAAGGGTGTGACAAATTTCTGCTCTCCGTTCTGCTACTGCATTACAGTTTCAATCCACACACCCACGAAGGGTGTGACGCCTAGCGGTAAATCTTGGCTTGATGCGTATCGTGTTTCAATCCACACACCCACGAAGGGTGTGACCTACTCGTTCTGTTGATGCGTCTGTCTCTTTGCAGTTTCAATCCACACACCCACGAAGGGTGTGACATTGCTACAGATGCTTGGTTATGGTAATTTTCCTGTTTCAATCCACACACCCACGAAGGGTGTGACGCCGCCATTGCGAGTGTTGTCAGGTATCTAGACAGTTTCAATCCACACACCCACGAAGGGTGTGACATAGTCGACGTTTTATTACTTCTACTGCTGTTATTGTTTCAATCCACACACCCACGAAGGGTGTGACTAATGATTGCGTTGCTTATGTCCCACCTATTGGTGTTTCAATCCACACACCCACGAAGGGTGTGACCTGATTCTCAGATTAAGCAAAAGCAGTATGAGGCTGTTTCAATCCACACACCCACGAAGGGTGTGACATTATGCTCATGTTGGTGTTGACCGTACTCTTTTGTTTCAATCCACACACCCACGAAGGGTGTGACCCCAAGTTTTATTATTATAATTATCTGAGTAAAGATGTTTCAATCCACACACCCACGAAGGGTGTGACGCCGCAAAGGTACTTTTGTTCAGGCGTGCAAAAAGTTTCAATCCACACACCCACGAAGGGTGTGACTGCATATTCAGCAAATAGCTGAATATCATGATGCAAAGATAATTATTTTGCGAAAGATGGCAAAATAATTACACGTAAAATATTATAAAAGGCATAATATTTGTAAGTCACTGATTTTAAGAAGGTGCGAAACTATAGGGTATTTTGCAATACTATAGGTTCGCACCCTCATACATTAAATGATAAGCTCACCAGTAAAGTCAAGCCCCATATCCTTACCCAAAGTCTCAACTTTACGTTTCCAATTTTTCCCAAGAATATAGAACCTAATACTATCTTGTTCAGTATCAATAATCCCTTTCAACTGGTCCCTTAATACGAAAAACTGAGATTCCGTCAAGATACACTCAAAAACAGAGTTTTGAACTCTCTTTCCGTAATTCAAACACGCCCTTGCTACATTGCGTAAACGTTTCGCACCATGAGCCGAGGTAATGTTTACATCATAAGTAATCAATACAAACATACACTACTTGATTAAAAATACTGGATAATCATCAATATCCTTACGAATGAATCTCGCCAACAACATTGCTTGAACATAAGGAAGAAGACCTATACTTACCTTTTCATTTAAATAAGGATGAATAATCTGCTCCTTCTTTCTGTTTTGCCAAGCAGACAATATAATCTTACGCCCCGAGTCTGTCATGACGATACCTTCGTCACCCTGCTTGACGAAATCTTTGATGGTAATCTGTTTTCTGTTGATTAAAGATAGAACTAATCTATCACCCAAATATGCTCGCAACTCCTCCATCATATCCAAAGATAAAGATGCACGCCCTGGTCTTAAAGTATGCATAAACCCTACGTATGGGTCTAAGCCAATAGTCTCCAAAGCCGATGTCATATCATTACATATAAGAGTATATACGAAAGATAACATCGCATTAATCGCATCTTTTGGTGGACGACGATTGCGACCTTCAAATACAAAATCTTCTTTCTGATTTAGAAGAAGGCGTGAGAATACACCAAAATAAGCAGTGGCAGCTTCTCCTTCTATTCCCCTCACACTATCTATAGATTCAGCATTCAAAACTCTTCTTTTGCACCGAAGCAGTTCCTCGCAAACACGTTCTATAGCCTCATCATCTCCATTGTCTCTAATAAAGCGACGCAAGATATTACGATAGTTTTGGATTTTTCCTCCTATGAAAAGTTTACTGAGATGAAGAGCATAGTTAGGTTCATCAGAATTCTTATATTGTGCTTTTCTCAGTAAAACGTTTCCCCTAGTCGGACCTTGCGAACGGCTGATATATCTTCCTTGTGGTGAAAGGAAGGTTAGAGAAACATTATTATCTGCACACAGTTTCATCAATCCTGGACTTGCCCCCATATAACCAAAAGTAATAATTTGCTCTATATTATGGATCAATACTGCGTTAAATTAATATTTAATCGTCTGTAAATCAATAACTTATATTA
>ENA-OPDC01000384-OPDC01000384.1-human-gut-metagenome-genome-assembly--contig:-NODE-384-length-20647-cov-161.768017_pt1 | contig 20647 bp, 14 predicted proteins | sample MGYA00241620_ERZ501503 | MGnify/ENA primary metagenome ERZ501503 (study PRJEB25962, sample SAMEA2042659) | human gut metagenome | biome: human gut; feature: human-associated habitat; material: faeces...
CTGTTACAGCTATCAAGCCAGATGAGATGTCAAAGGGTATCACAAGCAGTGCCTCTGATATGTTGGTAGGTAAGATTGCCGGTGTTGACGTACAGACTGGTGGCGGTCAGCCAGGTACTGGTGCACAGATTCGTATCCGTGGTGGTGCTTCTCTGAGTGCTTCTAATGACCCTCTCTACGTAATCGATGGTTTGGCTATTGACAACAATACCAACAAGGGTATGAGTAACGTCTTAGCCATGATTAACCCTAACGATATCGAGAGCTTCACTGTATTGAAAGATGCTTCTGCTACAGCAATTTACGGTTCCCGTGCTTCTAATGGTGTCATCATCATTACAACCAAGAAGGGACGTTCTGGTCAGAAGCCATCTGTTACTTATAATGGCAACGTAACACTGTCAACCATCCAGAAGAAATATGATGTGATGAATGCCAGCGAGTACAAGCAGGCTCTTACCTCTCTTGGTATCGACACAAGCACATTAGGCAGTAACGATACAGACTGGCAGAATGAGATTTTCCGCACAGCTATCTCTACCAATCACAACGTCAGCATTCAGGGCGGTTTAAAGAATATGCCTTATCGCGTCAGCTTAGGTTTCGAAGACAACAATGGTATTGTCAAGACAACATGGATGAAGCGTTTCAATACATCTGTCAATGTTGCTCCTTCTTTCCTCGATAAGCACTTGAACTTCAACTTCACAGCGAAGTATATGTTCGAGAAGGATCGCTATGCAAAAGTTGGTGATGCTATCGGTAATGCATTGTCAATGGATCCTACACAGCCTGTATATGGAAATGGTGAAGACTACAAATACGTTGGTGGATATTTCCAGTACTTGCAGAACAAGAGCGACCAGATTAGCGATCCTGATTGGAAGAAGATGGCTGCCTCTCAAGTTACACAGAACCCAGTTGCAGTTCTCGACAACTACAAGTGTATAGCAAAGTCTAATGATATTTCAGGAAACCTTGAGGTAGACTACAAGATTCATGGCTTCGAAGACTTGCATTTGCATGCTGCCATCGGTGCCCAGTATACAGATGGTAAGCAGAATGAAGACATTTCCAAGTATTCCTTCTCTAACAACTATTTTGGATATTATGGCACTGACCATCAATACAAATATAGCATCGAAGGAAAAGCTTTTGCTGAATATGCACACAAGTTCGGTGTTCATGATATCGACATCATGGCAGGTGCAGAGCAGAGCCACTACCACAGAACAGGCTATAACTACGGAAGTGGTATTGATGAGTACTTGAGAGACAACAATCCTCAGTTCGTTGAAGCAGATGGTAAAATGAACTATATATATAGTCCAACGTATCAGAAGAACACCATGTGGAAGGCTCATAACTCATTGGTGTCTTACTTCGGACGTTTTAATTACAACTTGTTAGATCGCTATTTGCTTACAGCAACATTCCGTGCCGATGGTTCTTCTCGTTTCAAAAAAGGCAAGAAGTGGGGTTACTTCCCTGCTGCAGCCTTTGCTTGGAAGATTAACAACGAACCTTTCTTGAAGGACGCAAAATGGCTTGATGAGTTGAAGCTCCGCTTGGGTTGGGGTATGACTGGTCAGCAGAATGGTATTCCTGACTTCTACTATACTCCTGTATATACAGTCAGCGATACTTATGCACAGTATCCATTTGGTGACAAATATTATATAACCATGCGTCCATCAGCATACAATCCTGAATTGACTTGGGAAAAGACAACAACCTACAATGCTGGTTTAGACTTCACCGCTCTCAATGGTCGTTTCGGTATGAATGTGGATGGTTACTATCGTAAGACTACCGACCTTCTGTCAACAATTGCCGTCGCCGGTGGTACTACCTTTGGCGACCAGCTTCTGAAGAATATTGGTTCTTTGGAAAACTATGGTGTTGAATTGGCATTCGATGTCAAGCCTATTGTTACAAAGGACTTCATATGGGATGTAACCTACAACGTAGGATGGAACCACAACGAAATTACACAATTGGATGCAGGTTTGCAAGACTGGGTATGGACTGGAGATAAAGTATCTCGTGGTAACAACACCAAGATTCAGGTAAACAAGGTAGGTCAGCCTATCAAATCATTCTATGTTTTCCAGCAGGTTTATGATGAAAACGGCAAACCTATCGAGGGTCTGTATGTTGACCGCAACGGAAATGGTACAATCGATGATGACGACCGCTATTGCTACAAGAGCCCAGCTCCTGACGTAATCATGGGTCTCACCACCAAGTTCATCTATAAGAACTGGGACTTCAGTGCAGCATTCCATGCCTCAATCGGCAACTATGTTTACTACGATTTCTTGAACGAGAAGGCAGTTTTAGCCGACCTCAGTAAAGACAACATCTTCAGAAATACTACAGCAGAAGCTGTTGATCTTGGTTTCTGGGGTAAAACCTCAAAAGCAACCAACACCAGTGACTACTTCGTACGCAATGCTTCTTACTTGAAGTGTACAAACATGACATTGGGATATAGCTTCCCTGCATTGATCAAGGTTGGTGCTGAGAAGATTTGCAGTGGTCGAATTTTCTTCACAGTTCAGAACCCATTCATCATTTCCAAGTATAAGGGTATTGACCCTGAGGTAAGCAGTGGTATCGACAGTAATCCTTACCCACGTCCAATAAGCTTCCAGCTTGGTTTGAATCTTAACATCTAAAAATAAAAAAGGAGACAATTATGAAAAAAATATTTATAACGGCTGCAATGGCAAGTATGTTGTGCATGGGCTTTGTCTCATGCGCAGACGAACTGAATATCAAGTCCATTGATCCACAGTCTTCCCCAACATATACTGCGGAGGGCCTCTTGGCTAAACAGTATGCAACCCTCGGTCTTACAGGTCAGAAAGGTGCTGCTGGTTCAGCAGACTTGAGTGGAGACGAGGGTGAGAGCGGATTTATCCGTACCGTCTTCAACTTGGAAGAATTAATGACAGACGAAATTTTGTGGGCATGGCAAGACAATGAAGGTATTGCCGCTATTACCCACATGAACTGGGATAAGAGTAATGCACGAGTAAACTGGGCATACCAGCGATTAATTTTCGACATCACCCTGTACAACCAGTTTATTTCCGAGCAGACAGGTAAGATGAGCGAAGATAAGATTGCAGAAGTCCGCTTCCTCCGTGCACTGAACTACTATTATTTCCTCGACCTGTATCGCAAGGCTCCTTTCAAGGAAACCTTCGACAGCAATCTCCCTATTGAGAAAAGCGGCAAGGATCTCTACGAGTGGCTTGACAACGAGTTGACTACCATCGAGCCTATGATGGCAGAGGTGGGTGCTTATAATAACAGTGAGAATTTCGGACGTGCCGACCGTGGTGCAGCTTATGCCCTCCATGCTCGTTTGGCACTTAACTCAGCTGTTTATACAGATGGTCAGGTTAAGGACTACCAGAAGGCTATCGATTATTGCGACAAGATTATCGATAGCGGCAAATATGACCTTTCTCGCGAAAAAAAGAATGGCTACAGCGGTTACCAGCAGTTGTTCATGGGCGACAATGATTGCAATCCAGAGGCTATGAAGGAAATCATCTTTGCTGTTCGTCAGGATGGTTTGAAGACTCGCCAGTATGGCGGTTCTACTTATCTCGTAGCAGCCTGCACCAAAGCTGGCATGCCATCAGCAAGTACCGCTGACCCTTGGAAATGTATCTTTGCACGCGAAGACTTGGTCAAGAAGTTCTTCCCTAACGGGGATATTCCTATGGCAAAGACAGAAGATGTTTTAACAGATGCAACAAAGGAGCAGATTATCGCAAAAGATAATGAGAAAGGCATCGGCACAGACGCTGTTATAGCAAAGGCAGAAGACGACCGAGCTTTGTTATACATGGGTGTAGGTGGCTGCGAAAGTGGAAAAGTTCGTACACTCAATCCAGGTGATGCTATCACAGACCCTCTGAATGGTGCGGCTATCGTAAAGTGGAGCAATTTCCACGCAGATGGTACAGCACAGCATGACCAGAACTTTTCAGACACCGACATTCCATTGTTCCGCCTGGCAGAAATCTATCTGACCCGCGCAGAGGCAAAGTTCCGTCTCGGTAATGTCAATATGGTTGGTAATGATGGTAAGAATGCTTTGGCTGACATTCTGGAAGTTCAGGACCGTGCCAATCGTCAGATAAAAGCTTCATCAGTAGATGAGCAGACCCTTATCGATGAATGGTGCCGCGAGTTCTTTATGGAAGGTCGCCGCCGTTCTGACTTGGTTCGCTTTGGCTTATTCTCAGGTTCTAAGTACCTCTGGAGTTTCAAGGGTGGTGTACCTAATGGTACAGGTATTGAATCACATTTCGATATCTACCCTATTCCAGGCAATGAGACAAAGAATAACCCTAACATGACACAGAACCCAAAATACTAATTGTTAGGTTAACAGATTAAATTAAAAAAGAAAGAATTATGAAAAAGATATTCAAATTCATGCTGTTGCCAGCATTGGTACTCCCTTTGCTCTTTACATCATGCGATGATGACAGAGACAGCAACCCTACATTGGACTTGAGTCATGTTGCAGATGGATTTGTATTGAACACTCCTGCCGTAGCAGAAAACAATACTTACGATCTCATCAGTGCAAAAAGTTTAAGATTGACATGTTCTCAGCCAAACTATGGTGGAGTACCTTACTCTATGAGATATTACGTACAGGTATCTATCGATCCAGCATTCGTCAGCGATCCTACTGCTACTCACACAGAGTTAGCGACATTCTATAGAACTGCTGATATGCAAGTTAATGCATCTGAATTAAACAACGCTATTGTAGCTCTCTTCCAGGCTGCAAATCCAGATACAAGTGTTCCTGCAGAAATGCCTATTTACATTCGCTTGCGTGCTGTGATTGGAGACGCTACTGATACAAGTTTGGGCGAGACATTCTCAAATACCATCACCTTGCGTTCTGTGAAGGCTACTTATGAGGCTCCTGATGCTAAGTTCACTGACAACCTCTACTTGATTGGTAGTTCTATCCAGACTCCATGGAAGAGTTGGAAACCAATTCCTAAGGTCTTTGGTTTGGAAGGTAACTACTATGGTATAATCTACTTGCCAGCTGGTGGTGAGTTCAAGTGGGGTACAGAAAACAATGACTATCGCGGTATTAACCGTCTTAAGGAAATCAACGATGAAGCTGGTGCAGGTATCTCTGCAGGTGAGGAACAAAACATCAAGGTAGCCAACGCAGGTTGGTACACTCTCTTGTTCAAAGGTAAGATTACAGAAGACAAGAAGAATATCGACTGGACACTGTCAGTTTACGCAACAAAGGTTTACATCTTAGGTGGTAGTGTCGAGATGTCTGGTACTTGGGCATTTGATGACGCTTATGCTCTGACAGCTCCAGCAGATAAGAATGGCAAATGGGTTTCTCCAGCATTCACTGCCAGCGCAGAGCTTCGCGCAGCTGTCAAGGTAGGCGATTTGGACTGGTATAGAACAGAATTCACCGTTTACAAAGGCAACTTATTCTGGCGTAGATATGATATCGTAAACAACTGGGCTGAGACTGAGGGCGCAGATTACTCTGTAACTACCCAAGTTGGACAGAAGTTGTATATCGACTTTGATAATTACACAGCAGAAGTTAAATAATTAAGACCAAAGCACAATGAAAAAAACATTATTATATAGCTTAGCAGTCTTGGCAAGTGTTACACTTGCCAGCTGCAACGGCGACTACGATGATTGGGCTAATCCTCAGACCAATTCACAGGAGGCCTCAGCTGCCAAATACGGAATTACTTTCGCAGCAGGTACTGAAGCTGAAAGTAGCTTGCCAGACGATGACGGTATTATCAATCTCGTCACAGTCAATTCATCAGATGCAGATGTTACAGGTTTCACACTCAAAGACTTGAAAGTAAATGGCGAAGCCATTAAAGGCAAAATCAACGGTAACAGCATTCAGGTAAATGCAACTGAATTGGAGAAGATTCTCTGCAGCCAGAACAAATCACGCGCAAGCGTTGCTCGTGACATCAACGTTGAGTCTAAGGTTTCTGCCAACTTGGCATCAGGTGATGCCGTTGCCATCAATACCGTAGGTCAAACTACAGGTAAGCTCACACCAACCCCAACTCCTACTATCGACGAACAGGGCTACTACATGCTTGGCGAAGTTAATGGCAATAACTGGGAGCCAAAAGAACCTGTATGGATGAACAAAGTGTCTGATGGTGTTTACCAGCTCAAGGTCACCACAGAGAAAGATAAGAACTATTTTAAGTTCTACGAAGGTAGCAAGTGGGATGAAACCGGCAACTGGGATGTTATCAACACAAGTGTCATGGGTTGCGAGAAAGACGGTAGCGAAGATGCTTCTGGTATAATCTATTATACTGGCGACAGCTGGGGTACTCCACAGTCAATGGTTATCGTAGGTACGGGTACATGGATTGTAACTCTCGACATGAACAACCTGTCTTACTCTGTAGGCAAGCCTATCCTCTATATGGCAGGTGATGCTAATGGCTGGAACCATAGTGACGTTCTCAATAGTGATGATGGTGTTAAATTTACAGGTTATATGTACCTGAACCAGAATGGCTTCAAGTTCAGTACTCAGCCAAACTGGGATGGTACCAACTATGGTGCTGACTTTGATACAGCTCCTGATGCAGGAAACATCGTGATAACAGAAGAAGCAGGTTTCTATCAGGTAGATGTTGACTTGTCTGCGAAGACTTACACACTGACTCCATTTACTATTGGTATCATTGGCAACGCAACTCCTAAAGGTTGGGATGGCGATACGAATATGACATACAATCCGGAAGAGCGCTGCTGGGAACTTAAGGACGTCACATTGACTGATGGCGAAATGAAGTTCCGTCACACAAACGATTGGAATCTCAGTTGGGGTGGAGAATTAGATAACCTCACTACACAGAATGGTCCAAACATCGCTGTAGCAGCTGGTACTTACGACATTAAGCTTGTGGTTAATTGGGCAGAAGGAACAGCAAAGTGTGAGATGACAAAGAAGTAAGCATTTGCTTCATCAAATAAACTTAAAATTAATAGGCGGCTCTCAATTCCGGGAGTCGCCTATTTTTCTTTCTCTCCTCCCCCTTTTCAAATATTTTTTCCCTAAAACCTTGGAAGTTACGAGGAAAAGTCGTATCTTTGCAGAAGAAAAGCTGCACTCGGCAAATTAAAAGCAAGCTTTCTTTGCGCTCGTTTGCATTTTCTTTGCAGATTGGAACAAACAATCTTCTATATGAAACAAGAAATTGAACAAAAAGAATTAGGCATGGGAAACTTCCAAGGTTATCCTTCTTTGTTGAGACAAATCAAGCATCGTGTTTCTTTTGCCCAACAAAAAGCCATGTACGCAGCAAACGAGGAGTTGCTCCGTATGAATTGGGACATCGGTGAAATGCTTACCAAAAGCCAAGAGACTGATGGTTGGGGCAAGAAGACTCTACAGCGCCTAGCTGTAGATCTTAAGAATGAGTATCCTGAAAGGAAAGGATTCTCCGTAAGAAACATGCAGTGCATGATGCAGTTCTATAATGAGTACAACAAGGAGTTGACCATGGCTAAAGTTAGAAATATCCCAATTACGCAATCAATGATTGCGCAATTGAAAAATAATGTAATAACATTCAATGGGCGGCTCTCAATTCCGGGAGCCGCCTATTTTCTTTTTCTCCTCCCCCTTTTCAAGTATTTTTCCCCTAAAACCTTGGAAGTTACGAGGAAAAGTCGTATCTTTGCACCGAATAAGTACAACATTTATATTTTTATGATTATGAGAACAGGCGACAAAGTATTAATATCTCCAGACTTGACACATGCCAAAGACTGGACACAGGGCGAAGTGATTGAAGTTGAGAACAATCCTTTCGTAGGAATTGTCATCTCCGCAAAAACCGCAGATGGGAACATATTCTTTGGATATAAGGACTTATTTGAGCCAGCAAAGGAGGCAGTATGTACGCACTAGCATTTGATATGGTAATTTCTGATTTACAGAAATACTATGGCGAACCTTACAACAAGGCTTACTACGAAATAAAAGAGCTTCTAAAGAAGAATGGTTTCGAGTGGGTGCAAGGCAGTACATACATGACGATGAATGATGATTTGACTGCACTTGTAAAAACAGTTATGGAGCTTTCTAAAATAGAGTGGTTTAAGAAATCAGTCAGAGATCTAAGAGGATTCAAAGTTGAAAGTTGGTCGAACTTTACTGATTTGGTTAAAAACTCATAGAATAGGCGACTCTCCTCCAATCCGGGAGTCGCCTATTTTTTCTTTATCCCCCTCTCAACATTTTTTCCCTAAAACCTTGGAAGTTACGAGGAAAAGTCGTATCTTTGCATAAGAAAAGCTGCACTCGGCAAATTGAAAGCAAGCTTTCTTTGCGCTCGTTTGCATTTTCTTTGTCCCAAAATCCGTATGCCTTCTGTTAGAAGACCAAATTAAAACATTACTCTATGGACAGTTTGATACTATATAACAATGCTGTCAACGCTATAAAGACAGCCATACTTCAAGGACAATATGAAGCAGCCAAAGGTGTGAACCGCATACAACTTGCTTTATATTTTGCCATCGGAAAATATCTTTCACAACATACCCGCAAAGGAGTATGGGGCGAGGGCGCATTAGCATCCATCAGCGAACAACTTCGTAAGGAACTACCTGGTCTTCGAGGATCTCGGAAACTCAAATGAAGGATATGAGACGTTTTTATGAAGCATGGAATATGCTTGACAGCAATTCGGCGGTTGCAACCGCCGAATTGTGCTTTGAGAATTCAGCGGTTGCAACCGCTGAATTACAAAATAGTGAAAATCAGATAGATATATTCCATACTTTATCTATTTCTAATATTCCAGATTTTCCTGTTGAGGACTTCTTTAAAGTACCATTCACACACCACTCTGCCATCATTAGTGGACCAAAAGAAACTTCGGCACGCTTTTATTATATTCACCGCACTGTAGAGGAACATCTTTCCGTAAAGAAGCTCCGCCAACTTATAAAGGAGGATGCTTACCATAGCCAAGGACGCATGCCTAACAATTTTACCAGGACCATCAACAATCCTAGGGATTCAGAACATCAAGAATTTCATCATGACCTTTGGCAGAGACTTTGCTTTCATCGGCAACCAATACCATTTGGAAATCTATGGTGTTGAACAATTCCCAGACCTGCTGTTTTTCAATCGAGAATTGAACGCCATGGTTTGCATAGAGCTAAAACTTGGCGAGTTTAAGACCTCTTATCTTGGGCAACTTTTTGGCTATCTCCAAATTCTCGACGACAAGGTGCGTAAGCCACACGAGAATCCGTCTATTGGAATCATTCTTTGCCAATCAGCAAACTACTCTTATGCAGAATATGCTGTTCGAGACTACAGCAAGCCGATGGGAGTTGCTACCTACAAGACGTTGGATGACATGCCTGAAAGGTTACGCAAGGCTTTGCCTGATATGAAGAAAATGATGGACTTGCTAAAAAACAAGGAAGAATAATATCCCCCTAAACATTTGGAGATTATTAGAAGATTAAAGAATAACATTCAATAGGCGACTCTCAATTCCGGGAGTCGCCTATTTTCTTTTTCTCCTTCCCCTTTTCAAGTATTTTTTCCCTAATTCCTTGGAAGTTACGAGGAAAAGTCGTATCTTTGCCAACGAATAGCAATATTGCGTCCACGACCTTATAAAGCGTAAGCAGATGGCAAGATTTATAGACCCACGTGTTGACTGGGCTTTCAAGAGGATATTTGGAAGCGAAGACACGAAAGAATGTCTGATCACATTCCTCAACGGACTGTTTGAAGACGAGTTGGTAATCAAGGACGTGACGTTTGCCAAGACCGAAAAACTTGGCTTGCGCCCCGATGACCGCGGTGTGGTCTTCGATGTCTATTGCATCACTAACGAAGGCAAGCATGTCATCGTTGAGATGCAGAAGAAAGAGCAGGAATACTTTGCCGACAGGGCATTGTATTACACGGCACGTGCCATTGTGCAGCAAGGCATCCGTGGAATCTGGGACTACCACTTGGCTCCAGTCTATACGGTATGTTTCATGGACTTTGTATCGCAAAGTCCGATATTAAAGGAGTTTCGCACCGATCTGGTGCTTACCGACTTGCAGACACGCCAGCGAGTGTCCGACAGAATGCGTATTGTGTACCTCCAACTGCCATTGTTCGACAAGCACACGGAGGCAGAGTGTATGGATATATTTGATTGTTGGATTTATATAGTAAAGAATATGAACATGTTTGAACAGATGCCATTCAGCGAGAAGTATCCAGTCTTCCGCAAGTTGGCAGAAATAGGCGACCTCCGCAAGCTCTCCCGAGAGGAACTAGAGTTGTATGACGAGGACATCAAGAATATGCGTGATATATATGCCACCAGAAAGTTTGATGAAAAGAAAGGTATGGAAATAGGTATGGCGAAAGGTATGGAAAAAGGTATGGCGAAAGGTATGGCGAAAGGTATGGCGAAAGGTATGGAAAAAGAAAAGCTAGCCACAGCTCGCCGCCTTCTGTCAATGGGCCTTTCTGATGAGCAAGTATCAACAGCCACCGAACTCCCACTGGAGGAAATCCAGAAAATGAAGGAATAAGAAGAGATTACTAGGCGGTTCTCGAACATATCGGGAGCCGCCTATTTTCTTCTCAAAAAATCTTTTCCACCCTAAATCCTTGCGAGTTTCAGGATAAAGTCGTATCTTTGCATAAGAAAAGCTGCACTCGGCAAATTGAAAGTAAGCTTTCTTTGCGCTCGTTTGCATTTTCTTTGCCACCAAATAGCTTAAAAAAAAATTTTCGTTTATGTAAAACTTGGGTTAAAGATAATGAATCTGTGTGAATCTGTGAAATCTGTGGGAGTTTTTTTATGCCCTGGGCTAGCAGCTTCAGCCTTTACCTTTCCGCAGTAATGCTGTGTGAAGTATTATTGCTTATTCCGTTGTCTGTACATCAGAGGCGGCTTTAGGAGATAATTATTATTAAAAAACTAGAAAACATTTGGCGGTCTCGTTTTTTATTGCGTAATTTGCGTTGCGTAAAAAGCGCAATGAACGTTTGTATAATGAATGATAACAAGATATGGCTAGATTGAACAATCCTTTTGTGGTATATGGCTATAAGGGCGCAGAGTATTTCTGCGACCGCCAGAAAGAGACGGAGAAAATGATTTCTTCGCTGCATAATGAACGTAACATCACGTTGGTTGCCCCACGCCGTATGGGTAAGACGGGATTAATTCATCATGTATTCCATCAGATGGAGGAGCAATACGCGGAAGTGAAGTGTTTCTATCTCGACATCTTTGCCACCAAGAATCTGGAGCAGATGGTGCAACTGATGGCTTCTGAAATCATCGGAAAGCTGGATACTGTTTCCCAATCAGCCCTTCGGAAGGTACAGGAATTCTTCAGCAGCTGGCGTCCTACTCTGACGATAGATGAATTGACAGGCATTCCTTCTTTCTCTTTAGACTTGAAACCGAGTGAAGGGAAGGAGAGTTTGAAGCGAATCTTTGAGTATTTGAAGCAATCGGGAAAGCGATGCTACATTGCCATTGATGAGTTTCAGCAGATATTAAGTTATCCGGAGGATGGGGTTGAGGCGATGATCCGTTCTTATATCCAGTTTTTGCCGAATGTATATTTCGTGTTTTCGGGCAGTCAGCAGCACATGATGCAGGAGATGTTTCTGTCGGCAAACCGTCCATTCTTCCAGAGTTCGCTGGTGTTGTCTTTGCCTTGCATCGGGGAGCAGGTGTATCGGGAGTTTGCCAATCGCTTGTTGGCATCTCAGCACAGGTCGATAGATGAATCTACCTTTTCTTATATTTATCAGCAGTCTGATCGTGTAACCTGGTATGTGCAGTCGATATTGCATGGTATCTACGAGCATGCTTCTTCCGAGATTACGAAGTCTCTGGTAGATGAGGTGATTCTGGAGCTGATTGAGGAGCAGGCGATGACTTATCAGAACTATTGTGCCTGGCTAACCGAGAACCAGCAGATGCTTTTGGGGGCGATAGCTCGTGAGCATTTGGTATCTTCGCCGTTGAGTCAGCAGTTTATCAGCACCCACCATCTTCCAGCTACGAGCAGCGTGAAAACGGCATTAAAGGCATTGGTAGATAAGCAGCTGGTAAGCAAGACTCCGACTGGCTATCTGGTTAGTGACCGCTTCTTTGCGAAATGGCTGGTGGGAGGAGGAATCATAGCCAACTGAGGAAACGAAAATTACGTCCCGATGCAGCATTTGCTACGTCCCGACGCAGCAAAAGATACGTCCCGACGCAGTAACAGATACGTCGGGACGTAATTTCAGAAGCATCCTGGTTCCCATCAAGTGAGCCTCTTTCGCATCATGTACGTCATTGCGCAAGTTCATACGTTTCATTGAGTCTACGGATACGACTGCGCTGGGTTAAGGATACGACTGCGCTGGGTTAAAGATACGACTTCGTTGGGTTAAAGATACGACTTCGTTGGGTGGAAGAGTCAATTTCGTTGGGTGAATGAAGTGGCTGCGTTGGCTGAAAAATATGGCTGCGTTAGCTGAATGAAGTGGTTGAAGTAGCAGAATGAAGCACTAAACTTTCTGGTGGCATATATATCACGCATATTCTTGATGTCCTCGTCATAAAGCTCAAGTTCCTCTCGGGAGAGCTTGCGGAGGTCGCCTATTTCTGCCAACTTGCGGAAGACTGGATACTTCTCGCTGAATGGCATCTGTTCAAACATGTTCATATTCTTCCCTCCTTTTTATATTGTTTTATTCTTTGGATTCTCTTGTGGTTTCTATAGAAAATTTCAGCACTCCTAAATTTACCCCAAAAGTCAATCTGCGCATTTTTAATGGCAGCTTATCTGCGAAGACTTCGTTCATGGCAGCTTGTATCTTACCTTCTGTTGCTTTGTCTGGTAAAATACCATGCTCCTTTGCATCTTCATTCACCTTATCTATAGTTCTTGCCAATTTGCGAAGTTGAGTGAAAGTATCAATGATGGCAATGGCGGTGGCAGTTGCCATTGGTGATTTTAATATTGTGGCAAGCATATAAAGTCCTTGCTCTGTAAATCCCTTTACTGTTGCATGAGAAAACTTCAATGTTTCGAGGTGGTCAAAATTTTTGACCACATGCTCTTTCTCGCTGTTAGTCAGTTCGATAACATATCCAGAAGGAAACTTATCTGGATTGTTTCTTATGGCTTGGTTAACCACCTTGGTTGTTACGCCATACAATTCCGCAACATCTCTGTCAAGGATGACTTGCGTATCCCTGATGACAATGATTTTACTTTCTGTTTTTACGATATCTTCTTGATGTCCCATAATTTCTTTTTTTTTAAGCTATTCGTTGGCAAAGATACGACTTTTCCTCGTAACTTCCAAGGTTTTAGGGAAAAAATACTTGAAAAGGGGGAGGAGAACGAAAAAAAATAGGCGACTCCCGGAATTGAGAGTCGCCTATAATGTATTATTAAAATAAATGTTTATTCTGCAACAGCAATGATAGCATACTCGTTAGTAATATCGTTGAAGAAGATGCGATACTTACCTGCAGTTGCAATCTTGATATCTCCGCTGCCACCATCGTTGAACAACTTACCTGTAGAAGTGAACTCCTGATCAGCTGTGTAGCCCCAGTTTCCACCTGCATTCCAACCGTGATTAGCACGAATCTTAAATCCTCCTACAGGGAGAGTTGTTTCGATAAACCAGTTGTGAGGAGTAACCTGGGTCATGTCAACGTCGTCATTGTCCCCCCATTTGCCACCAACTCCGATAAGACTAACATTTTCGAATTCGGTAGGATTCTGGTTCTCAAGCTTAGTCCACTTGTAGGTCATGGTAGAGAAGTCGGCTGTGAACGTATAGAATGAGCCTGGTTCCGGGCATTTTATAGCATTGCTTCCAGCCAACGAGCCTTTTACAGATTGATCACCATCTACCTCTGTACCAAAAGCGTTGTCCCAGGTGCCAAAGTCGCTGCCCTTCCAAATCTTCAGGTTTGCATCACTATTCCATTGAGTTGTATAGCACTGAACCACAGCTGATTCTGCATACATGAGACAGGTTTTGCCTTCAGCTTTGTCAGACCATCCCTGTAATTTACCAACAAGATAATATTCTGATGCGAGTTGTTCGATGGAATAAGTGTAGTCCATCATGTTGATTGTCATCTTATAGGTACCAGGCTTTGCAATCTTACCAGCTTTAGCCGTTTCACCTTTTGAAGTGGTCGTGAGAAGTGTACCACTCATTGCGTCATCACCGTCTTTTTCTACACCAACAACACCCTTAGGATTGTTTTCTACTGCCCAAATATTACCAGTATCTACATTACCCTGTGGAATGATCTTCCAGTATTGATCGGCATCTTTAGTAGTAAACACGAGGGTAAATACTGGATCTTCATAAACGTCTTTTTCTGAGTGAGTGAATTTGAGATTGGTATCCAATTTCCAATCTGTCATTAGGCCAACCATATAGTAGCCTGAGTCAATGAACGGAGCCTTTGGAGTCATCGCAAGGTTAAATTCACCAGCATCAATAAGAACAGCATCACCATTTTTCATCGCATTTAAATAAACATGGGTAACAAAAGAGTGAGCTTTAGGACGCTTGCCATAATAAGACACTATTACTTCTGAAAGATCTGCAACAGCGGACTTACCCTCAATGCTTGAATTAACGGTTTTCTTGATTGCATTATCTTCTCCTTGAGGCATAATCTCTAAGCGAGCATTCTCAAGTGTAAAACCTTCAGGAAGAGCTGCTTCGCTCAATGTGAAGGTGCTGACACTATCTGTTGTCACATTGGCAAAGTCGATGGCCTGAACTACTGGTGTTGCAGTAAAGCCAGGAATCGTGATGGCTTCTTCCTCTGGATTGTGCTGTGGTTGAGCCCAATCATCGTAGTCGCCGTTGCAGCTGGCAAGTGTAATACTTGCCAAGACTGCTAAGCTATATAAAAATTTCTTTTTCATTTTGCTTTCATCTTAAATTATTTAACTTCAGCTTTATTTGTATCAAAGTTGACATACAACTTCTTGCCAGGGGTGGTAGCTACAGAGTAATCTGAACCCACGTTCTTTGCCCAGCTGTCTATAATATTATGTTTACGCCAGAACACGTTGCCCTTGTAAATAGAGAACTCTGTGCGATACCAGTCGATGTCACCGACCTTGACAGCAACACGAAGTTCGCTGCCGGCAGCGAATGCAGGAGAAACCCAATCACCACTTGGATCGTCTGGAGGTGTCAGAGCATTTTCGTTAGCAAAGCCCCAATCGGTTTGACCAATACAAGCACCAATCAGGCAAACCTGAGTTTTGTAAACATTCAGTGTCCAGTTGATGTTCTTCTTGTCTTTGGAAATCTTACCCTTGAAGTGGAGAGTGTACCAACCAGCGTTGGCTACCTTGAGGTTTTGGTCGTTACCTGCAGTGATACCTGCACCAGCTACATCGTTGATTTCCTTGATTTGGTTGATGCCGAGTTTGTCATTGATCTCAGTACCCCAATTGAATTCGCCACCAGCTGGCACGTAGATGATACCATAGTAATTGCCATCCATGTCATATACCTGAGGAATAGTTTTCCAACTCTCCCATGGCTTCTGGATAGAACTTCCAGTTAAGAAGAGGTTTTCTGTGAACTTAGCGTCAGGAATAGTAGCCTTCACAGAAGGCAAGGTGATGACATTTGAATAGGTCTCGCCCAAGGTTTGATTCAAAGTACCGCCAATGACTGCACGAAGGCGGATATAAATAGACATCTTCTCTGGAATATTTGCTTCAGGATTGGCAGCCCGGAAGAGAGATACAACAGCTTTGTTAGCTTCGTATGCATTAAAATCCAAACTGCTTGGATTCTCTGCGTATGTCGCCAACTCTTTATGAGAGACTGTAGGATCGCTGACGAATGCAGGGTCGATAGAAACCTGTGCATAATACTTCACAGGGTAAGGTACTCCACCATAATTTGGCTGAGAGCATGTCAGTACCAAGTTTTTTGCATTGTAGAAGTCGTAGGTATTGTTTTCTGCAAGAGCAGGAGTGTTCAATACAAATCCCTCTGCAAGATGACTCAGGTCCAATGTAGGGTTGCTGTCTCTGTCTTCATCACAGGATGTAAAGAGCAAAGGGAGTACCAATGCTGGCAGCAACATGAATTTGAATATCTTTTTCATAATTGATTTCATTTAATTAAATCTGGTTTCCAAACAATTAATATTTTGGGTTCTGATTCATGTTAGGATTGTTTTTGATCTCATTGTCTGGAATAGGATAGACGTCATAGTATGCAGGAATACCTGCGCCATTTTCTGCACCACCCTTGAAACTCCAGAGATACTTAGAACCAGTGAACAAGCCAAAGCGAACCAAGTCTGAACGGCGACGACCTTCCATGTAGAACTCACGGCACCATTCGTCGATAAGAGTCTGATCATTTACAGTTGCTGCCAAATCAGTACGATTGGCACGATTCTGAACCTTCTTGATGTCTTCCAAACCGTCCTGGCTACCATTGAGGCGGTACTTAGCCTCTGCACGGGTCAGATAGATTTCTGCCAAACGGAACATAGGGAAGTCTGTATCTGAATAGTTCTGATCGTGCTGTGTGGAACCATCTGCATGGAGATTGCTCCACTTTACAAAAGACGCACCATTCAGAGGACCTGTGATAGCCTCACCAGGATTGATTGTACGAACTTTGCCTTCTTCGCAGCCACCTACACCCATATATAACAGGGCACGATCGTCTCCAGCCTTTGCGATCACGTCAGCAGTGCCGATACCCTTCTCGCTATCTTTTGCAATCACCTCTTCTTTTGTAGGATTTTTCAAGACATCATCAACAGTAGCCATAGGAATTTTCCCGTCAGGGATGAACTTCTTAACCAAGTCTTCGCGGGCAAACATACATTTCCATGGGTCACCTGTGCTTGCATAAGGCATACCAGCGATAGTGGATGCCGATACGAGGTAAGTGGTACCTGCATACGCACGGGCCTTCAAACCATCCTGACGGATAGGGAAGATGATTTCCTTCATAGCCTCTGGGTTGCAGTCATTGTCACCCATAAACAACTGCTGATAACCGCTATAGCCATTCTTTTCTGTACGACAAAGATCGTATTTACCGCTGTTGATAATCTTGTCGCAATAATCGATAGCCTTCTGGTAGTCCTTCACCTTACCATCGGTATAAACTTCAGAGTTAAGAGCCAAGCGGGCATGAAGTGCGTATGCTGCGCCACGGTCGGCACGTCCGAAATTCTCACTGTTATCATAAGCGCCCACCTCAGCCATCAGAGGCTCAATGGTGGTCAACTCATTATCCAACCAGTCGTAGAGATCCTTTCCCTTTTTCTCGGTAGGGAGACTATCGTCGAAAGTGAGCTTGAATGGAGCCCTACGATACAGGTCAAGGAAATAATAGTAGTTCAGTGCACGGAGGAAGCGAACTTCTGCAATCTGATCATCACTTAACTTGCCAGTCTGCTCAGCAATAAATTGGTTATACAAGGTGATGTCGAAAATGAGACGCTGGTATGCCCAGTTTACACGGTCATTACCGCTATTCCAACTTAAATTGGTGATAGGAGCGATGGCATTATCGGCCTGATATGCCCATGCTGTCTCGTCAGTCATCAACTCTTGCAGGTTGAAAATGGTACGGATGAATCCGCTCTCACCCTCATCGCAACTCAAGTCTGCTGAACCAGCAGGACCTTTCTGTCCAGTAAGACCAAGAGTAGCATACTGCTTGGCCAAGAGACCCTCTACTGTATATGTTGGGGTAGACTGTGGGTCAATGGACTTGATATTCAGTTCGTCTGCGCAAGAGACAAAGCCCATGCACAAAACACTCGCCATTGCAGTCGTTATAAATATTTTTTTCATAATTGTCTCCTTTTTTATTTTTAGAAGTTAAGATTCAAACCAAGCTGGAAGCTTATTGGACGTGGGTAAGGATTACTGTCGATACCACTGCTTACCTCTGGGTCGATACCCTTGTACTTGGTAATGATGAATGGGTTCTGTACGGTGAAGAAGATGCGTCCGCTGCAAATCTTCTCTGCACCTGCCTTGATCAATGCTGGGAAGCTATATCCCAAAGTCATGTTGCTGCACTTCAGGTAAGAAGCATTGCGTACAAAGTAGTCACTGGTATTGGTGGTGAGATCTGTTGTACCCTTAAAGCCAAGATTGACGGCCTCTGCAGTTGTGTTTCTGAAGAGATTGGTATCGTTGATTTTCATCAACTCAGCTTTTGAGTTCAAGAAATCGTAGTACACATAGTTGCCGATAGATGCATGGAAGGCAGCACTGAAGTCCCAGTTCTTATAGATGAACTTGGTGGTGAAACCCATGATGACATCAGGAGCTGGGCTCTTGTAGCAATAACGGTCGTCATTATCAATCTTGCCGTTACCATCACGGTCAACATACAGTCCCTCAATAGGCTTGCCGTTCTCGTCGTAAACCTGCTGGTAAACATAGAACGAATTGAGAGGTTCGCCAACTTTGTTCACCTGTACCAATGTGTTGTTACCACGAGATACCTTGCTACCTGTCCAAACCCAGTCTTGCAAACCAGCCTCTAACTCTGTGATTTCATTGTGGTTCCATCCTACGTTGTAGGTTACATCCCACAAGAAGTCCTTAGTGACGATAGGCTTCACATTGAATGCCAATTCCACACCATAGTTTTCTACAGCACCGATGTTCTTCAAGAGATTGTCACCAAAGTTGGTACCACCGGCAATGGAAACTGTTGCCAAAAGGTCGGTAGTCTTACGATAGTAACCATCGATATTGAAGCCGAAGCGACCATTGAGAGCGGTGAAGTCAAGACCGCCATTATAGGTTGTGGTCTTTTCCCATGTCAGCTCAGTGTTGTATCTTGTTGGGCGCATGGTCTGATAATACTTGTCACCAAATGGATACTGTGCATAAGTGTCGCTGATGGTATATTTAGGAGTATAGTAGAAGTCGTCAATACCATTCTGCTGACCTGTCATACCCCAACCCAAGCGGAGCTTCAACTCATCAATCCATTTTACATTCTTCAAGAAAGACTCGTTGTTGATCTTCCAGGCAAAGGCTGCTGCAGGGAAATAACCCCACTTCTTGCCCTCTCTGAAGCGAGAAGAACCATCGGCACGGAAGGTTGCTGTAAGCAAATAGCGATCCAGCAAGTTATAGTTGAAACGTCCGAAGTAGGATACCAAAGAGTTGTGACTCTTATATATGGTGTTTGCCATATATTGTGGGTTATTCACGTAGTTCCATTCTCCATCTTTTAACTCTGGATTGGTATCTCTCAAATACTCATCGATACCGCTTCCGAAGTTATAGGTTGTTCTGTGATAGTGGCTCTGCTCAGCACCTGCCATGATGTCGATGTCGTGCACACCAAACTTGTGGGCATATTCAGCAAAAGCTTTTCCTTCGATGCTGTATTTGTATTGATGGTCAGTACCATACCAACCAAAATAGTTGTTGGATGATGAATACTTGTTAATATCATTATGCTGCTTGGCATCAGTGTACTGTGCACCGATGGCAGCGTGCAAATGCAAGTCTTCGAAGCCATGAATCTTATAATCTACCTCTAAGTTTGAAGATATGTCATTAGTATTGGCTATCATCTTTTGGTTGTTGAGGAGAGCTACAGGGTTCTGAGGAACCTGACTCTTGGCTATCTTTGTCCAGTTAGGATCTGTAATCTTGTCGCCTTTGTTGTCCAGATACTGGAAATATCCACCTACAGTATTGTACATCTCATCGTTTACACGAACAGGCTGTGTAGGATCCATGGTCAGTGCATTACCGATGGCATCACCAAAATTGGCATAGCGGTCCTTTTCGAACATATACTTCGCTGTGAAGTTGATGTTCAAGTGCTTGTCGAGGAAGGAAGGAGCCAAATTGACAGAAGTGTTGAAACGCTTCATCCAGCTGGTCTTAACGATACCGTTGTTGTCTTCGAAACCTAAGCCAACACGGTAAGGCATATTCTTCAAGCCACCCTGTATGCTGATGTTGTGGTTGGTAGAGATGGCAGTGCGGAAGATCTCGTCCTGCCAGTCTGTGTCGGCTGTACCCAAAGCACTTGTATCAATGCCTAAATTGGTAAGAGCCTGCTTGTACTCGCCAGCATTCATCACCTCATATTTCTTCTGGATGGTTGACAAGGTAACATCACCATTGTAGGTAACGGTAGGTCTCTGACCAGCACGTCCCTTCTTGGTGGTGATGATGATGACACCATTAGAAGCACGAGAACCATAAATAGCTGTTGCCGAAGCGTCCTTCAATACAGTGAAGCTTTCGATATCGTTAGGGTTAATCATCGCCAAGACGTTACTTGTACCCTTCAGATTGTTATTATCAATAGCCAAACCATCGATTACATAGAGAGGGTCGTTAGAAGCATTCAGAGAGGCACCACCACGGATACGAATCTGTGCGCCAGAACCTGGCTGACCGCCACCAGTCTGTACATCTACACCGGCAATCTTACCTACCAACATATCTGAGGCACTGCTTGTGATACCCTTTGACATCTCATCTGGCTTGATAGCTGTAACAG
>ENA-OPDC01000392-OPDC01000392.1-human-gut-metagenome-genome-assembly--contig:-NODE-392-length-20447-cov-2.681100_pt1 | contig 20447 bp, 12 predicted proteins | sample MGYA00241620_ERZ501503 | MGnify/ENA primary metagenome ERZ501503 (study PRJEB25962, sample SAMEA2042659) | human gut metagenome | biome: human gut; feature: human-associated habitat; material: faeces...
ATACTACTAAACATCATAGTGTATTATACAAATGGAGGAATGTCTCATGGCAGTAAAATATGTATTTGTAACAGGCGGTGTTGTTTCAGGACTTGGTAAGGGAATAACAGCAGCATCTTTAGGAAGATTATTAAAGGCACGTGGATTTAAGGTGACTATGCAGAAGTTCGATCCTTATATTAATATTGATCCGGGTACCATGAATCCGATCCAGCATGGAGAGGTGTTCGTCACCGACGATGGAACAGAGACCGACCTGGACCTTGGACATTATGAGCGCTTTATCGATGAGAGCCTTGACAAAAATTCCAACGTGACCACTGGTAAGATCTACTGGACGGTTCTTCAGAAAGAACGCCACGGAGACTTCGGCGGAGGTACCGTACAGGTGATCCCCCACATCACAAATGAGATCAAGAGCCGGTTCTATCGGGCCAAAGAGGAGAACGAGGACCGGATCGCTATTATAGAGGTAGGCGGAACCGTCGGCGATATCGAGAGTCAGCCTTTCCTGGAGGCCATCCGTCAGTTCCAGCACGACGTAGGCCATGAAAATGCCGTTCTGGTCCATGTGACCCTGATTCCTTATCTGAAAGCATCCGAGGAGCTGAAAACGAAACCGACCCAGGCCAGCGTCAAAGAGCTGCAGGGCATGGGCCTTCAGCCGGATGTTCTGGTCTGCCGGAGCGAATATCCGATTCCCGACGAGGTGAAAGCGAAGATCGCCTTGTTCTGCAACGTGCCGGTCTACCATGTGCTCCAGAACCTGGATGTGGAATATTTATATGAAGCGCCCCTTGCCATGGAAAAAGAAAATCTGGCTCAGGTGGTTCTGGAAAGTCTCCATCTGCCCTGCAGAGAGCCGGATCTGACGGAATGGAAGGAAATGGTGGAAAATTTACGCCATCCGGAACAGGAAGCAGAGATCGCCATGGTCGGGAAATATACCCAACTGCATGATGCTTATTTAAGTGTGGTAGAGGCACTGAAGCATGGCGGTATCGCAAGCCGTGTCAATGTCCGCATCCGCTGGGTGGATTCTGAGGAGATCACCGATGAGAATGTAGCGGAAAAGCTTGCCGGTGTGGATGGTATCCTGGTTCCCGGCGGTTTCGGCCCCAGAGGTACGGAAGGAATGATCACTGCCATTCGTCACGCAAGAGAGAAAAAGATTCCTTTCCTTGGGATCTGCCTCGGAATGCAGATGGCTATCGTGGAATATGCAAGAGATGTCCTTGGTTATACGGATGCGAACAGCATTGAGCTGGATCCGGAGACCACACATCCGGTCATTGCCCTGATGCCGGATCAGGAGGACGTTGAGGATCTGGGAGGAACGCTTCGTCTGGGCGCTTATCCCTGTATATTAAAAGAAGGAACCCGGTCCAGGGAGCTCTTTGGAAAAGAAGAGATCAGTGAGCGTCATCGTCATCGTTATGAGGTGAACAATAAATATCGTGCAGAGTTTGAAGCAAAAGGGATGACGGTTGCCGGCTGTTCCCCGGATAAACGGATCGTGGAGATGATCGAAGTGGTGGATCATCCGTATTTTGTAGGAACACAGGGGCATCCGGAGTTCAAGTCCAGACCGAACCATGCGCACCCGCTTTTCAGAGGATTGGTAACAGCCGCAGCTGCGTATGCGAAGGAAAAATAACACCCAGGAAAGGATGGAAACAGATGAGTGAGATGAAAGGTTTATATAGAGAACAGTTCGAGCATGACAACTGTGGTATCGGCGCAGTTGTGAACAGCAACGGCGTCAGGAGCCACAAGACCGTGGAAAATGCTCTTCATATAGTAGAAAACCTGGAACACCGCGCCGGCAAGGATGCAGAGGGAAAGACCGGCGACGGCGTGGGTATCCTCCTGCAGGTATCCCACAAATTTTTCAGCAAAGTGGCAAAAGAAGAAGGCTTTGATATCGGCGGAGAGAGAGATTACGGTGTCGCTCAGCTGTTTCTTCCCCAGGATGAGATGAAACGGAACCAGGCGAAAAAGATGTTTGAGATCATCGCCGGAAAAGAGGGCCTGACCCTTTTAGGCTTCCGTAAAGTGCCGGTGGCTGAGGAAGTTCTCGGTGAAAAAGCGAGAAGCTGCATGCCTTATATCATGCAGGCCTTCCTGAAACGGCCCGAGGGCGTGGAAAAAGGTCTGGATTTTGACCGGAAACTCTACATCGCAAGAAGAGTTTTCGAGCAGAGCAACGACAACACCTATGTGGTTTCCATGTCCAGCCGGACGATTGTATACAAAGGTATGTTTCTGGTGGGACAGCTTCGGACCTTCTTTGCAGACCTGCAGGATCCGGATTATGAGTCTGCCATCGCCATGGTTCATTCCCGTTTCAGTACCAACACCAATCCGAGCTGGGAGAGAGCCCATCCGAACCGTTTTATCGTTCACAACGGTGAGATCAACACGATCCGCGGAAATGCCGACAAAATGCTGGCCCGTGAGGAGACCATGTCTTCCGACCATCTGAAAGGACAGCTCTACAAGGTGCTTCCGGTGGTAGATACCAGAGGTTCTGACTCCGCCATGCTGGACAACACGCTGGAATTCCTCGTTATGAGCGGCATGGAGCTTCCGCTGGCCGTCATGGTGACGATTCCGGAGCCCTGGTCCAACAACCACACGATTTCCCAGGAAAAACGTGATTTTTATCAGTATTATGCGACCATGATGGAGCCCTGGGACGGCCCGGCTTCCATTCTGTTTTCCGATGGCGATGTGATGGGTGCGGTTCTTGACCGGAACGGCCTCCGTCCTTCCCGTTACTACATTATGAAAAATGGTGACGTGATCCTCTCCTCCGAGGTGGGCGTTCTGCCGGTTCCCGAGGAGGAGATCGTCCTCAAGGAGCGCCTGCATCCCGGAAAAATGCTGCTGGTCGATACCGTGAAGCATAAGATTTTCGAGGATGAGGAGCTGAAAGAATACTATGCGAAAAAACAGCCTTACGGCGAGTGGCTGGACAGCAACCTGGTAGAACTCCATGACCTGAAAATCCCCAATATCAAAGTGGAGGAGTTCACCGACGAGGAGAGAGCAAGACTTCAGAAAGCCTTCGGTTACACCTACGAGGAATACCGGAAATCCATTCTGGAGATGGCATTAAACGGCGGCGAGGGAACCGCTGCCATGGGTGTTGATACGCCGCTGGCAGTGCTTTCCAAACAGCATCGTCCCCTTTTCGACTATTTCAAACAGCTTTTTGCCCAGGTAACAAACCCGCCCATCGATGCGATCCGTGAAGAGATTGTCACCAGCACGACCGTTTACGTCGGAAAAGACGGCAACCTCTTAAAAGAGCAGCCTGAGAACTGTCAGGTTCTGAAGGTCAACAATCCGATCCTGACTAACACCGATATGCTGAAAATCAAGCATATGAAGGTGGAGGGCTTCCAGGTAGCAGAGGTTCCGATTACCTATTATAAGAGCACCAAGCTGGAGCGCGCCATCGAGCGGCTTTTCGTGGAGGTGGATAAGGCTTACCGTGACGGAGCCAACATCCTGGTTCTGACAGACCGCGGCGTGGACGAGAACCGTGTGCCCATGCCCTCCCTGCTGGCTGTTTCTGCGGTGCATCAGCATCTCGTAAAAACGAAAAAGCGTACCTCTCTGGCTGTGATTCTGGAATCCGGCGAACCCAGAGAAGTGCATCATTTCGCTACTCTTCTGGGCTACGGCGCAAGTGCCGTCAACCCCTATCTCGCCCAGGACACGATCAAAGAGCTGATCGATCAGGGACTGCTGGAAAAAGATTACTATGCGGCTGTGGATGATTACAACCACGCAATCTTAAGCGGCATTGTAAAAATCGCTTCCAAGATGGGTATTTCCACGATCCAGTCTTATCAGGGTTCCCAGATCTTCGAGGCCATCGGTATTTCCGAGGATGTTATCGAGAAATATTTCACCGGAACTGTGAGCCGCGTGGGCGGAATTACCCTGGAGGATATCGCAAAGGATGTGGACGAGCGCCACAGCAAGGCTTTTGATCCCCTGGGACTGAACGCCGATCTGACGCTGGACAGCGTAGGCAAGCACAAGATGAGAAGCGGCGGCGAGACTCACCGTTACAATCCGAAGACGATTCACCTTCTGCAGCAGGCGGCCTGGAAAGGCGATTATAAGATCTTCAAGGAATACACCGGCATGGTGGATGAGGAGACCAGCGGAAACTTGAGAAGCCTTCTGGACTTCAATTATGCGGCCCATCCCATCCCCATCGAGGAAGTGGAGAGCGTGGACAGCATCGTCCGTCACTTCAAGACCGGCGCCATGTCCTACGGCTCCATTTCTCAGGAAGCCCATGAGACCCTGGCCCTGGCCATGAACATGCTTCATGGAAAATCAAACACCGGTGAGGGCGGCGAGAGCGATGACCGTCTGGATTCCAAGGGAACCGAGCACGACCGCTGTTCCGCCATCAAACAGGTGGCTTCCGGACGTTTCGGCGTGACCAGCCGTTATCTCGTCTGTGCGGACGAGATCCAGATCAAGATGGCCCAGGGTGCGAAGCCCGGTGAGGGTGGCCATCTGCCTGCGAAAAAAGTTTATCCATGGGTGGCAAAGACCAGACACTCCACGCCCGGCGTGAGCCTGATTTCCCCGCCGCCTCATCACGATATTTACTCCATCGAGGACCTGGCAGAGCTGATCTATGACTTGAAAAATGCCAATCAGTACGCGAGAATTTCCGTAAAACTGGTATCTGAGGCCGGTGTCGGAACCGTCGCAGCCGGTGTGGCAAAGGCAGGCGCTCAGGTAATCCTGATTTCCGGTTACGACGGAGGTACCGGAGCGGCTCCGGAAAGCTCTATCCACAATGCGGGTCTTCCCTGGGAGCTCGGTCTTTCCGAGACTCATCAGACCCTGCTCCAGAACGGCCTCAGAAGCCGTGTCATCATCGAGACCGACGGTAAGCTTATGAGCGGTCGTGACGTAGCCATCGCAGCCCTTCTCGGCGCAGAGGAGTTTGGTTTCGCAACGGCTCCCCTGGTGACGATGGGCTGTGTTATGATGCGTGTCTGCAACCTGGATACCTGCCCGGTGGGCGTGGCTACCCAGAACCCGGAGCTCCGTAAGAGATTCAAAGGAAAACCGGAGTATGTGGTAAACTTCATGCGTTTCATTGCGGAAGAGCTCCGTGAATATATGGCAAAACTCGGCGTCCGTACCCTGGAAGAGATGGTGGGAAGAACCGATCTTCTGAAGGTAAAAGAGTATGCGGAGAATCCCATGGCTTCCAAGATGAACCTGGATGGCATCCTATACAATCCGTATCTGGGCCAGAACCAGCACTTTAAGAAAGAGGACGTTTATGACTTCAAACTGGAGCAGACCAAGGACAAAAAGGTCCTCTGGAAGAAGCTGAAAGGAGCCGTAGAAAAAGGCGAGAAAGCTTCTCTGAAAGTGGAAGTTTCCAATACGGACCGTGCCTTTGGTTCCATTCTCGGTTCCGAGATCACCAGCCGCTACAAGAACGGTCTGCCGGAGGATACGATCACGCTGAACTGTACGGGAGCCGGCGGCCAGAGCTTCGGCGCTTTCATTCCGAAGGGCCTGAGCATCTGTCTCACTGGAGACTGCAATGACTATATGGGTAAAGGCCTTTCCGGCGGTAAGATCACTGTGACAGCGCCTGCCAAGAGAACTTATAAGGCAGAAGACAACATCATCATCGGAAACGTAGCCCTCTACGGAGCCACCAGCGGCGAAGCCTACATCAACGGTGTGGCCGGCGAGCGTTTTGCAGTCCGGAACTCCGGCGCGACGGCCGTTGTGGAAGGCGTTGGCGAGCATGGCTGTGAGTACATGACCGGAGGCCGTGTGGCAGTCCTCGGAAAGACCGGCAAAAACTTTGCCGCAGGTATGAGCGGCGGTATCGCTTACGTTCTGGATGAGGAAAACGAGCTCTACAAGAACCTGAACAAAGCCATGATCCACATTGAAAAAGTGGAGGAAAAATACGATATTCAGGAGCTTCGCGAGATGATCGAGAAGCATGTACAGGAGACCGGTTCCGAGAAGGGCCAGCGGATCCTGGATCATTTTGAGGATTATCTTCCCAAGTTTAAGAAGATCATTCCCATCGATTACAAGAAGATGGTTACTCTGAGTACAAAACTGGAGGAAAAAGGAATGTCCAGAGAACAGGCACAGATGGAAGCTTTCTATGAGAGTTTTCAGGTGAAATAAGCGGGAGGTAGAAGAAAAATGGGAAAACCGACAGGATTTTTAGAGTATGAGCGGGAGACTTCCACGGCGGAAGCCCCCCTTGAGAGGATCAAACATTTCCATGAGTTTAAAACTCCCCTGAAGCTTGAGGAGCAGCAGAAGCAGGGGGCACGCTGTATGGAGTGCGGCGTTCCCTTCTGCCAGTATGGTGATATGCTTGCGGGCATGGCTTCTGGCTGTCCCCTGCACAATCTGGTACCGGAGACCAACGATCTGGTTTACCGCGGAAATTTCAAACAGGCTTATCTCCGTCTTTCCAAGACCCACTGTTTTCCGGAATTTACCAGTCGTGTTTGTCCGGCTCTCTGTGAGGCGGCCTGCACCTGCAACGTGAACGGCGAGCCTGTTTCCACCAAGGAAAATGAGAGAGCCATCATCGAGACTGCCTATGCGGAAGGCTGGGTACAGCCGGAGCCGCCCAAGGTACGCACAGGAAAAAGAGTTGCCATTGTGGGAAGCGGTCCTTCGGGACTGGCTGCTGCCATGCAGCTGAACCGCCGCGGCCATGAGGTGACGGTCTACGAGCGGCACGACCGGATCGGCGGCCTGCTCCGCTACGGCATCCCGAACATGAAGCTGGAAAAGAGCGTGCTGGACCGTCGGATTCATCTGATGGAAGAGGAAGGTGTGAAATTTGTCACCGGCGTGGATGTAGGAAAAGACATCAAAGCGGAAGAGCTGACGAAGAATTTTGACCGGGTAATCCTGGCCTGCGGGGCTTCCAATCCGAGAGATATCAAGGTGCCGGGAAGAGACGCGAAAAATATTTTCTTTGCTGTGGATTTTCTTTCAAAAGTCACCAAAAGCCTTCTGGATTCCGGTGAAAAGGAACAGATTTCCAAAGAGGTGAGAAGCCTTGCGGAAGGAAAGCACGTTCTTGTTATCGGTGGAGGTGACACCGGAAATGACTGTGTGGGAACCAGTATCCGTCTGGGTGCAAAAACCGTGACTCAGCTGGAAATGATGCCCAAGCCGAGTGAGACCAGAACACCGTCCAATCCCTGGCCTCAGTGGCCCAGAGTCCTGAAGACCGATTACGGCCAGGAGGAAGCCATCGCTGTTTTTGGTCATGATCCCCGGATCTATCAGACCACAGTGACGGAGTTTATCAAGGACGAAAAGGGTGCGGTCAAGCAGGCAAAGATCGTCAGCCTGAAACCGGTGAAGGATGAAAAGACAGGCAGAATGAATATGGTTCCTGTCGAAGGAACCGAGAAGGTTATCGAGGTAGGTCTGGTGCTTATCGCAGCAGGCTTTCTGGGAAGCCAGGCTTATGTGACGGATGCTTTTCAGGTGAAGGTCAATGGAAGGACCAATGTGGAGACCGCTCCCGATGAGTACGAGAGCAGCGTTCCTGGCATATTTGCAGCGGGCGATATGCACAGGGGGCAGTCGCTGGTTGTGTGGGCGATCCGCGAGGGGCGGATGGCCGCAGAAAAAGTTGATGAATCCCTTATGGGATATACCAACCTGTAGGCTTTTGGAAAGCCATGGAGAAAAATTGCAGGGGGAAAACCATCGGAGTTGCGCCAGTCCTGGTTTTCCCCCTGCACCCCGTTTCCAGGGCACGCTAGAAAACAGGGTGCATACGTCATACTGGAACTGCGTGAACGCAGATAAGCATTCCCCCGCTTCAAGTGCGCGGAGCACTAAGCGGCGGGTGAGGGGGGATGCTTATGTCAGTGGGAGTTGAAAGCTCCCACTGACAGATCGCGAAGCGACTGCGTTCATGAGCAAGTAGCGAAGCGGATTGCGAATGTCCGCTTTACATGATGGGTGGTTCTGGATAAGAAGGTCAAAAAATAAGGTGTTGACTTTTGCAAACCAACACCTTATAATCAAATCAGAAGCAATCAAGGATTTGTTCGTATCCGTGACTGCCTTTCTTTAAAATGGGTTTGAAAAGCAGCGAGACAGAGGCTATCCCCTATGCCAGTAGGGAATAGCCTTTTCACTGCTTTTTTGTATCTAACAGCTACTTATTGCGATGATTGTCTATGTAAGACAACACTTCAAAAACAACGAGAAATAACGTGAGAACTTCCATAGTGTTCATGAGTATCGCCTCCTTCCTCTTGTGGAAGAGGCAGTCATCGGACTATCCCTATTGAACTGATTTGACAATCAGAATTATAACATAAAAAATTGCATATGCAAAGTATAAAAAGAATTAAGCGTACTATTTTATGGGAAATATGTGTGAAAGTGTTGTGGAAATAAAAAAGAAAAGCAGATTGTGTGAAAGAAAATTGAAAAAAATTTTTTCTCATGGTAAAATTGCCTTAAAAATGGGAAAATAAACATTTTCTGCTTCAGGAAGCAAAGAAGGGGATTTACCAGATGAGTACGTTAAAGGATGTTGCAAAAGAATGTGGGTTATCGGTAACGACAGTTTCAAGAGCATTAAATAATCGTGGTTATATCAGTAAGGAAGCACATGAAAAAATCCAGGCTGCTATGAAAAAACTGAATTATCAACCAAATGAAATTGCCAGATCATTATCAAAACAGTCTTCTAATAGTATAGGAGTGATTATGCCCTATATTGATCAGCCTTTTTTTTCTAGGTTATTAAACTATCTGGAAGTGGAGGCAGATAAAAGAGGGTATGTTCTCTATGTATTTTGTTCGAAAGCATATGATGCAAAAGAAGAAGAATACCTTGAGATTTGTAAGCGTCATAGAGTTGCTGGAATTATTCTATGTACAGATGCAGTGAATATTGATAAGTTTGCTGATGTCAGTGTTCCAATCATATCTCTGGAAAGAGAAATTTCTTACGCAGCAGAAAGTATTGTCTGTGATAATAAAACCGGAGGAAAAATAGTGGCAGAATATCTGTATGGACAAGGATGCCGGAATTTTCTATATTTGAATCCAGGTCATTGGACAGGAATGCAATGTGATGATAGGGGAATCAGCTTCCGAAAACAAGGGGAGTCAATGGGTGTGCAGGTAAAAGAGTACAGTGCAAGTTGGGAAGAACATAAATGTCTGAATTATCATAAAACGATAAGGGAAGTGCTCGAAAAAAATCCAGATGCGGATGCGATTTTCTGTAACGGAGATGCGTTGGCTCTTCAGACAATCCAGACATGTTATAAGATGGGAATTGATATACCTGGAAAAATCCGGATTGTAGGATATGATGATGCTCAATTAGCAGAACTTTCATGTCCACCACTTACAACTGTTCATCAGCCAATTAAGGAAATGGCTGAAAAAGCGATAGAATCTTTAGATCGACTGTGCAATGGGAAAAAAATCGCATCAAAAGTTTTACTTCCTGTAACCTTGGTGGTAAGAGAAACAGCCTGAATTGCATAGAAATAGAAGAAATAATTATTAACAGCTGAGAGTTTCATTCTTATAAAGGTGAAATTCTCAGCTGTTTTTATATGAAAACGTGAAATGAGAATTCAAAACAATAAAATTATGTGCAATATAACAGAAAAACTGCATTTTAAATTATTAAAATATACGAAAAATATGTCAACCGGTTGACATATAGAGAATCATATATTATACTTTGAGTCGTAAACAAGGTGTGAGGCGCCCACACCGAAATCGTGAAAATATTCGATCAACCGTGATACGAATGGAACAGGATCTGACCGAATCCCAAGAGATCCGTCAGTCAGGAAAACAGGAGGCAATTATGAAAATGAAGAAATTTGCAGCAATGATGCTGGCAGGAGTTCTGGCTACCACAACCATGGGTATGGGAGTTAGTGCTTCCGATGACGATTATGATTTTTACTTTTTCAATATCAAAGGTGAAGATGCAGATGCCATGCAGGCAGCAGTAGATGCCTACAAAGAGGAAACCGGAGTAACCATAAAACTGTTTACTCTTGGTTCCGGTACTGACAGTTCCGAGGCTTTAAGAGCAGATCTTCAGTCCGATCATATGCCGGCAATCTTCGGTGTACAGGATGCACAGAGGCTCGTTGAGTATCAGGAGGGCGGATATGCAATGCCTCTCAGCGATGCTACCAACGAGGACTTCAAAGCTCTTGCAGATGCTATTCCGGAGAACTTCTATCTGACCAGAGACGGTGAGACAAACTACGGCGTACCCCTTAACATCGAGGGATATGGCTACATTGTAGATACCAGAGTAATCGGCGCTATGTTCGGTGAGGACAATACCGATGCATTTATCGAAGCTTACAAGACTGCTTCTTATGCAGAGTTTGAGGCAATGATCAATGCAATGCAGCAGTACATCACCGATGGAACCGCAGATGACATCACCTTAAGCGGAAGCACCTTCTCCTTTGCAGAGAAAAACGATATCACCTCCAAACTGAAAGGTGTCATTGCAGTAGCTGGTTCTGAGAAATGGACCTACGGCGACCACCTGGTAAACGTAGCAGTAGACGGCGTTTTCTCTGACTCCGTTGCAGCAGCAGAAGCAACCACCGAGCAGCTGGAAGCTGGAAAACCGGTTTGGGAAGCATATGCAAAACTTCTTGACCTCCTGACCTCTCATGCACAGACCGAAAGAGGACCGGAGCTCATCAACCAGACAACCAACGGTTATGATCAGGCAGTAGCAAGCTTCGCAAATGGCGAGACCGTATTTATCAAACAGGGTAACTGGTGCTACACCAATATTACCAACGCAAACGCAGATATCGCTGATTACATGACCTTCCTGCCGATCAAACTGGATGTTACCGATGAGGATCTTACCTCTGGTATCACTGCAGAGCAGATGAACACCTCCATCCCGGTATTCGTACCTCAGTATTACTGCATCAACGCAAAATGCAGCGATGAAGAAAAAGAAGCAGCAGAGAAATTCCTGGTATGGCTGAACACCTCTGAGACCGGTATGAAATATGTCATCGAAGAGTGCTCCTTCATCCCGTACAATGCAGATCCGGATGTTATCAGCGCTGGATACAGCCTGGGCGACAGCATTCTTTCCTATGTAAAAGAGGGCAAGACCATCACCAATGCATACGCAGGTATGCCGGCTAGCTACGCTACATTTACTTTAGGTGCTCATCTCCTTGAGAACTATGTAAACACCGCTGAGTGGCCGGAAACCGCTTACTCCGATATCGCTGATTTCATCGTAAGCAGCTGGAGCGAAGCAGCAGGTTTATAAAAAGAAAAGAAAAAAGATTGATCCATAGAGGGTGTGTGGAATACCGCACACCCTCTATATGAATCCGAAGAAACGCTGCCAGTGCAGCAGAATGGTGGTAAGTATGGATAAATATTATCGTAAGCGGCTGGTACCGCTTTTACTTCCGGCTATGATCCTGTTTATCATGGTAATTCTGATCCCCTTTGGAATTGGCGTAATCTATTCTTTCTGCGGGTGGAGAGGAACTTACTTTGCCGGAGGAGATCATTTCTATGATGCTTTTGTAGGATTTCAGAACTATATCAAAGTGTTTAAATCTTCCAAATTCAGAGATTCCTTTGTATATACACTGGAGTTTACCGTAGTTGCTGTGATTGCATTGAATATTGTTTCTCTGATCATGGCACTGCTGGCAACATCCGTTCATAAGGGAGCCGGTGCTTATCGTACTATTTACTTTATGCCGAACCTTCTGGGCGGCTTGGCTCTTGGTTATATCTGGCAGTTCATTTTTGAGATCGTTTTCTCTCAGCTGATTTTCAACAAAGATGGAATCATCAACATTCCGTTTTTCTGCAACATGCTTCAGGACCGTTACAAAGCAATGATTGCGCTGGCTATTCTCGTTACCTGGCAGATGGCCGGATACATGATGCTGATTTATACGACAGGTCTGAACAACATTCCGACCGATCTCTCCGAGGCGGCTGCTATCGACGGTGCAAACGTATTCCAGAGATTCCGTTATATCACGATCCCGATGCTGATGCCGTCCTTCACCATCGTATTTTTCCTGACTCTGTCCAAATGCTTCATGTTGCTGGACCCCAACGTAGCCCTGACAGACGGTAACTTCAATACCCGTCTTCTGGCTATGCAGATCTTAAGAACCACGAAAGATACCAACCCGCCGGATTACGGTCTGGCTCAGGCCCAGGCAGTTATTTTCTTCCTGCTGATCGCGGCTGTTACCCTGACTCAGGTAGTAGTTACCAAAAAGAAGGAGGTTGAGATGTAATGTCAATGAAAAACAGACATGTACTGAGAGAAGCAGTACGTCACCTTATTCTGATCATTCTGGCTCTTTACACACTGGCTCCTTTGTTGTTCCTGTTTGTAAATGCGTTTAAGTCAAACAATGAAATCATTGCTTCGCCGGTAGCGCTTCCGGAACACTGGACTCTCCAGTATATCAAGACAGCAATGGAAGCAATCAACTTTGGAAAAGCTCTGGGACTGACCTTTATTATTACTTTTTTCTCCATCCTGCTTCTGGTAATCGTTTCCTCGTTTGCCGCATGGGCAATGGTGAGAAGTAAAACCATCCTTTCCAACATCGTGTTCCTCTGCTTTACCGCAGCTATGCTGGTACCGTTCCAGTCTCTGATGTACCCGCTCCTGAGCGTGTTTGAAAAAATGGGACTGAAAAACGTACAGGGACTGATCCTCATGTACGGCGGTTTCGGACTGAGCATGTCCGTCTTCCTGTATCATGGCTTTATCAAGAGCGTACCTGCCTCTCTGGAAGAAGCGGCAGTGCTGGATGGAGCAAACCTGTTTCAGATGTTCTTCAAGGTCGTATTCCCGCTGTTAAAGGGAACCACCGTTACCGTGATCGTATTGAATGGAATGTGGATCTGGAATGACTACCTTCTTCCTTTCCTTGTAATCGGAAACAAGACAGGATCCAAGACACTGACGCTGGAGCTTTATTTCGCAAAGCTGACTTCCGGACAGTACGGAAACCCGTGGGAGTTAATTTTCCCGGCAGTATTTGTTACAATCATACCGATTATTATCTTGTACATTTTCCTTCAGAAATACATTGTTGCTGGTGTATCTGAGGGTGCTGTGAAGATGTAAACCTGAGGTGGTGATCAGATTTTTCTGATCACCACTACATGTATAAGGGCATAAAAAGGAAAGGAACGTAAAAATGAAGCAAGACTTAAAGTGGTGGCAGAAATCGATCGCCTATCAGGTGTATCCAAAAAGTTTTTATGATTCTGATGGAGATGGAATAGGAGATTTAAGAGGGATTATCCAGAAGCTGGACTACATTCAGGAACTGGGAACGGATCTTCTGTATCTGAATCCGATATGCAAATCTCCGATGAAAGATAATGGATATGATGTATCCGATTATTATGAGATTGATCCGATGTTTGGAACGACGGAGGATATGAAGGAGCTTATTCATGAGGCGGACAAACGGGGCATCCATGTGATTATGGATATGGTTTTAAATCACTGTTCGGATCAGCATGAGTGGTTTCAGCAGGTTTTGAAGGATCCCGAGGGCGAATATGCGGATTATTTTTTCCTGAGAAAAGGAGAAGGCGAAAATCCGCCGAATAACTGGCGCTCCATCTTCGGGGGAAGTGCCTGGGAAAAGATTCCGGGAAGCGAATACTATTATCTTCATCTTTTTACAAAAGAACAGGTGGATCTGAACTGGGACAATCCCCGGCTCAGAGAAAAAATGTATCGCATGATGAACTACTGGCTGGATCTGGGAGTCAGCGGTTTCCGGCTGGATGCGGTTACATATATGAAGAAAAAAGAAGGGCTGCCCTCTTTTCCGGCAGACGGACCGGACGGTCTGGTTTCTGTGAAACACGGAACCCTGAATCAGCAGGGACTGGAAGCTTTTCTGAAAGAGATGAAAGAAAAGACTTATGGAAAAGGTGATTATTTTGTCATCGGCGAGATGGAAGATGCGGACGTTCACTCCATGCAGAATTTTATATCTCTGAAAAATGGGTACTTTTCCTGCATTTTTGAAGTATCCCATTTAAGCCTCGGAAGAAAAGCGCCGAACTACTTCTGGTTCGAGGAAGAAGAGTGGGACCCGGATGAACTGCGGGACCAGCTTTTAAATTCCCAGACGGTGCTCTGCCCGGATATGTGGATCGCTACGTTTCTGGAATGCCATGATATACCCAGAGCGGCGGACCGGCTTCTGAGAGAGGAAGGGAAAAATTTCTACGGTTTTTCCATGCTGGGAATGATGTATCTCTATCTCTGGGGAACTCCGTTTATTTATCAGGGTCAGGAGCTGGGAATGCGAAATTTTGCCTTTCCTGAGCTGAAAGATTACGATGACTGCTCCACGCATAATCAGTATGAACTTGCAAGAGCCCATGGCTTCACGGAAGCGGAGGCCTTAAAGATCGCGCAGAAGGGAAGCCGGGATAATGCGAGATACCCGATGCCCTGGAACAGTGGAAAAAATGGCGGTTTCACCAAAGGAACGCCCTGGCTTCCGGTCAATCCGGACCATAAAGAAATCAATGTGGAAAAAGAAAGAGAAGACAAAAATTCTCTCCTTTCTTTCTATAAAAAAATGATTGCACTGAAACGAAGCGAAGAATACAGTGAGGTGCTGGCGACAGGAAAAATCACCCCGTTTCAGAGAGAGCAAAAGGGAATTTTTGCCTATACGCGAAGCAATGACTCTCAGAGTCTTCGTGTCATCTGTAATAATCAGAACGAGAGCTGTCGGATCGAGCTTCCGAAGGCTTTCAGGGTTTTGCTGAATAATCACAGATGCCTGGAAAAGAAGGGAAAAACGATAGAACTTCTGCCCTATCAGGCAGTATTGCTGGAGGATTTGTGGGACAAAGTGTAGATGAATTATTAAAAGAACTGACTCTGGAGGAAAAATGCTCTCTGCTGTCCGGCGAGACCTTCAACGACTCTCAGAGCATTCCAAGACTTGGAATTGAAAAAATGCTGATGACCGACGGCCCTCACGGACTGAGAAAACAGAGTGATAAACCGGATCATCTGGGAATGAATGTGAGCGTACCTGCCACCTGTTTCCCGCCGGCCTGCGCTCTGGGTTCTTCCTGGAACCGGGAAATCGTCTATAAAATGGGAGAGGCCCTGGCTTCCGAGTGCCGGGCAGAGAATGTTGCAGTAATTCTCGGACCGGGCAATAATATCAAGCGTTCTCCCCTCTGCGGAAGAAACTTTGAGTATTTTTCAGAGGACCCCTACCTGGCCTCCAACCTGGCAGCACAGCATATCAAAGGCGTGCAGAGTAAGGGCGTGGGAGCATCCCTGAAACATTTTGCCGTAAACAACCAGGAGACCAAGCGACTGACTCTGAACGCGACCGTTGACGAGAGAACACTGCGGGAGATTTACCTCACCAGCTTCGAGACCGCGGTGAAAGAAGGAAAACCCTGGACTGTTATGTGCGCTTATAACCGCCTGAACGGAGAGTTTGGTTCCGAGAACAAATATCTGCTGAACGATATTCTCCGGGAGGAATGGGGCTATGACGGCCTGGTTGTCACAGACTGGGGCGCAGCAAATGACAGAGTAAAAGGACTGATTGCCGGACAGGATCTGGAGATGCCCTCCTCAGGTACGGTCAATGACAGCAAGGTGGAAGCTGCCGTGAAAGACGGAAGCCTTCCAGTGGAATATGTAGACAGAGCAGTAAGACGCCTTCTGGAGCTGCGGGAAAAACTCCATGCAGCAGGAGAGGCAGAGCCGGTTTCCTATGAGAAAAATCATCGGATTGCCGAGGAGATTGCCGAGGAATGCATCGTTCTATTGAAAAATGAAGATAAGGTTCTTCCTTTAAAAGCGGAGGACAAGGTAGTCGTCATCGGTGAATTTGCGGAGAAACCGCGGTTTCAGGGAGGCGGAAGCTCTCATATCAATACCACCTTCCTCGATAAGCCGCTGGAAGAGCTGAAAAAGCTGGGAAATGTGGAGTATGTCAAAGGCTTTGCCTGCGCGGCGGAGGAGTGCGATGCGAACCTGCTCGCTGAAGCCGTTGAGGCAGCTTCCAGAGCAGACAAGGTCGTTATCTGTGCCGGTCTTCCGGAAGTCTATGAGACGGAAGGAATGGACCGTGAGCATCTGAACATTCCGGGAGCCCAGATCCAGCTGATCGAAGAAGTGGCGAAACATAACAAAAATATCATCGTGGTTCTGAGCAACGGAGCCCCTGTGGTAATGCCCTTTGAACCCCAGGTAAAAGCCATTGTCGAGGGTTATCTTCTGGGACAGGCAGGAGCCGAAGCCCTTGCAAAGGTGCTCAATGGAAAGACCAATCCCAGCGGTAAACTGGCAGAGACCTTCCCGCAGCGACTGGAAGATACTCCCTGCTTTTTAAATTTCCCGGGCGAAGGCTATCATGTGGAATACCGGGAAGGAATCTTCGTCGGTTACCGCTACTATGATACCTGCAAGGTGAAACCGCTGTTCTGCTTTGGCCATGGTCTCAGCTATACGGATTTCTCCTACGAGGAGATTACTGTAGACCGGGAGAGCATGACAGATCAGGAAAAAGCAACGGTGAGAGTGAAAGTGAAAAATACGGGAGCGGTTGCCGGAAAAGAGGTTGTCGAGCTCTATATCCATGACTGCCAGACCGATATCGTCCGCCCCTATAAGGAGCTGAAAGGTTTCCAGAAGCTTTCTCTGGAGCCGGGTGAGGAGAAGGAAGCTGTTTTTGAACTGGATAAGAGAAGCTTCGCTTATTACGATGTGGAAGCGAAGGATTTCCTGGTTCAGAGCGGACGCTTTGAGATCCTGGTGGGAGCTTCCAGCGAGGATATCCGCCTGAAGGCTGCCATCGAGGTGACTTCCACAGCGATTGTCAAAAAGCATTTTTACAGAAATTCCACCTTCGGGGAGATCTATTACTATGAACCGACTAGAGAGATTGCCCGTGAGATGATGGATTATTTTGAGAGAGAGTCCGGAATTGATTTCAGCCTGGGAGACCGGCCGGCGGATTTCGCTTTCCGCGTGATCTGCGATTTCCCGCTGAAAACACTGGTGACTTTCACAAAAGGAAGATTTTCCGAGCAGCAGCTGACTGAGCTTCTGGAAAAACTGAACGGGGTGAGCCATGAATAAGTACTTTGAAATCTGTGAGAAAAAAGTAAGGCTGCGGGATGGAAGTGTCCATTCCGTAACTGGTAAACCAGAAGCATATGCGGTTTCTCCGAAGATTTCCGAGCAGGACGAGCTGACGGCAGTCTGCATCGATGCGGAAATTCAGACCCAGGCGCCGGCCTTTGGCTACCAGAAGGCCTTTGCAGACAGAAACGGAGTGGAGATCGATCTTAAGCTTTCCGAAGGTTATCCCTTTGTTTCCATTTATCAGCATAAGGAATGGTGGATTCGTCCTGCTTTCGGTACTGTTTTTTCGGAAATTCCGGAGCAGAGCCAGCTGGTCATTTTCAAAAGACCGGAGGATTATCTGGTATTCTTGGCTGTCAGCGGGAAGGAGAACCGGGCGGATCTCGTTGGCTGGGAAAAAGGTCTTCGGCTGACACTCTCTTCCAACTGTGCCGGAAAGCGGAAAATACAGGATGTGGCCCTGATCTGCGGAGCGGGCAAGGACCCTTATGCAGTGACGGAAGAGGCTGTAAAATGGGCCCTGAAGCTCTCCGGAAAGAACTTAAAGCTTCGCAGAGAGAAGGAATTTCCGGAAATCCTCAGAAAACTGGGCTGGTGTTCCTGGGATTCTCTCGGTCAGAGCGTAAATATGGATGCCATCGTTGATAAGGTGAAAGAGCTGAAAGAAAAGGAAGTGCCCGTTCAGTGGGTGCTGATCGATGACGGCTGGTCCGATTCCGAAGGTCAGATGCTGAAAAGCTTTGAGGCGGACCCGGTAAAGTTTCCGGGAGGCATTAAAGAGACGGTCAGCATGCTGAAAGAAGCCTACAAGATGAAATATGTCGGCGTATGGCAGGCCATAAAGGGATACTGGAATGGAATCCTTCCAGGATCTCAGGCAGAGAAAGAGAATGCGGCTTTTCTTACAACCTATCCCAATGGAGAGATCACGGTAAAGCCGCAGGCAGACGCGGTCTTCGGTTTCTGGAATCAGTGGCATGCTTTTCTCAAAAATGCGGGCGTGGACTTTATCAAGGTGGACAGCCAGAGTTCTTTTTCCATTATGACCCAGGGTACGGTCTCTTACGGAGAGGCGGCAAAAGCGGTTCATACGGGACTGGAAGCCTCTGCAGATCTGCATTTTAACGGAAATCTTATCAACTGTATGGGAATGGCGCCGGAGGATATCTGGAACCGGCAGAGCGCGGCGCTCTCAAGAAACAGCGATGACTATACGCCGATGGTGCCAGGAAGCTTTATGGAGCATGCGCTGCAGAACGCCTATGATTCCGTTTATCACGGCTGTTTCTACTGGGGAGACTGGGATATGGTCTGGTCGGAGCATGAGGATGTGGAGCAGAGCATCCTTCTCCGCGTGATCAGCGGCGGCCCGCTGTATATCAGCGACGGCCTCGGAAAAACAGATCCGGAAAAGCTCTGGCCTGTGATTTTTAACGATGGTACGATCATTCGCTGCCAGGATGTGGGAAGACCGACCCTGGACTGCCTGACTGCCGGAAATGTCATGAAAGAGAAGCCTTTGAAAATTTACAATAAATATGGAGATCATATTTATGTTGCGGCCTTCCTTGACCGCTCTTCCCTAAAAGCCGTCAAGGATGAGATTCTCTTAAAAGACCTTCCGGGAACGGAGAACGGAAAAGAATGGTATGTTTACGACCATAAGAAAAAGGCAGTCGATAAATATGACGGTTTTACCTATGAGATCAAGCCGGGTGAGGCAAATCTTTATCAGCTGATTCCTGCCACCGGAAAATTCACGATGGTAGGCCTGATCAACAAATACATTTCCAACGGAGCCGCAGAGGAAAAACGGGTCGGAGACGACATCTGCATCTGGGAAATGAAGGCCGATGGAGATTTCCGGTTTATCGCAGAAGAAGACGGAGTGAAGGTGACGAGCAGCACAGGCAAAGTGAACCTTATACGGGAAGGAAAACTCTGCACGGTGAAAAACGTGAAAGCCGGAGAGGTTCTTGTGTGTAGAAAATAAAGTGTTGATTTTTGCAAACAAAGGCTATCCTCTATATCAGTAGGGAATAGCCTTTTTGCATGGAAAATTTCCAACTGGACAGAACCCAAAACAAAGAATATACTGAACGTATCTACAGTTAAAACACCTATTTTTTCGAGAGGGATAATAAATGAAAAGTGCAGTATTTTACGGGAAGCATGATCTGAGAGTGGAAGAGCATGAGATGCCGAAAGTCGGACCGAAAGATGTTCTGATCCAGGTGAAGGCCTGCGGTGTGTGTGGAACAGATGTCCATATTTATGAAGGGGACAAGGGAGCAGCGGAGGTGACGCCGCCGACGATTCTGGGACATGAGTTTTCAGGTGTAATCGCAGAGGTTGGTTCTGAGGTGACAAATTATAAGGCAGGAGATCGTGTCTGCATCGATCCGAACTGCTACTGTGGAGCCTGTGAGCCCTGTAGAAACGGCGTGGTGCATTACTGTGAGCATATGATCGGTTATGGCACAACGGTAAACGGCGGTTTTGCGGAGTATTGCGCGGTGAATGAGCGTCAGGTTTACAAGCTGGGTGACAACACTTCCTTTGAGCAGGGAGCTATGACGGAGCCTGTTGCCTGCTGTCTTCATGGTATGGATATGTGTGAAATCCGCCCGGGCCATCAGGTGGTGGTGATCGGCGGAGGCATGATCGGCCTTCTGATGCTCCAGCTGTCGAGGCTGGCAGGAGCCGCAAAGGTAGCCCTTCTGGAGCCGGTGGAGAGCAAACGCGAGGTCGGAAAGAAGCTCGGTGCTGATATCTGCATCGATCCGATACACGAGGATGTGAAAGCCCGTCTGAAAGAGGAAGGCATGACCTGGGTCAACACGGTTATCGAGTGCGTCGGCCGCCCGTCTACCATTGAGCAGGCCATCGACATTGCGGGAAATAAGGCGGTTGTCATGATGTTTGGCCTTACCAAACCGGACGAGACCATTTCCGTGAAACCTTTTGAAATCTTCAGGAAAGAGCTGGTGCTGAAGGCTTCCTATATTAACCCCTATACCCAGAAGAGAGCGCTGGATCTGATTGATTCCGGCCGCCTGGACGTGAGCAGCATGGTATACGAGGTGGCAGACCTTGACGAGCTGGCAGATATCTTAAGCAATCCGGAACTTCGCGCCAAAGGCAAATATATCATTTCACCGGAAAAATAAAACGAAGTTGCTTCTCATCGGGGCGTGCATTTTGAGGCCGA
>ENA-OPDC01000412-OPDC01000412.1-human-gut-metagenome-genome-assembly--contig:-NODE-412-length-19792-cov-147.815727_pt1 | contig 19792 bp, 10 predicted proteins | sample MGYA00241620_ERZ501503 | MGnify/ENA primary metagenome ERZ501503 (study PRJEB25962, sample SAMEA2042659) | human gut metagenome | biome: human gut; feature: human-associated habitat; material: faeces...
AGTGCAAAAGTACTAACTATTTTTCATTCCACCAAATCTTTTCGCAAAAAAGTTGTTTTTTTAGTTATATTTTAACATCTATAAACAAAATAAGCCCGTTTTAGAAGCTATTTCTGCCTATTTTAAAGGACTACATAAAAACTACATTTCAAATTAGGAAATACACCTGTGATAGATTTAACTAGGAGCATGTAGAATAGAGAGACATGCATACGAATTTTCCTTCTTTATTATTATAATGTACGCGCGCAATAACATATTTTTTATCTTATCTAAACCTACACAAGCATCCCCCTAAACATTCTATCCAGCTATGCACTTAACAATAAATCCACTTATTTTTCTATATTTTTTAATTCTTGATTCCATTTCAATAGTTTTTACCACTCTTTCCACCCTCTTTCTTGATGAGCATGTGGTAGAGACCATCGCTCTTCAGGAAATCGATACCATAGTTGTCCCATTTGTGACTCTTGCGTACGCACATATCGGTGGTAACCATGATGTATCCTTTACCATTATGCATACGGATGATGTAGGAATCACGGATTCCGCCTTTAATGCGGGCATGCTCTTCTGGATTGAAGATAGGGTTGCCGCCATTGATGTCCTGACAGTTGTAACCATCACGGGAAATAGCGTAGGCTGTCCACTTTCCCCCCCCCTTATCGCTCATATGACAATAGAGATAACCATAATTTCCCTTTACAAGATTCTGTGCAGTCATTGGCATAGAGGCTGCCAACGCCAAGAGAACAGCTGATAATTTCTTTTTCATTGTGCTCAGAAGACAAAGGAGAGGGAGGAAAGAAAAAGGGAGGAAAGCCTCATCACTGAGGTCAACCTCCCTACACTTATAGTTAAAAATAACCGATTTATTTGTTCAGGAACTTATCTACCTGGGCAGCAATCTTTCTGCCGCTTGCCATGGCGCGTACTACTAGAGAGGCACCGCTTGCTGCATCGCCTGCCACGAATACATTCTCGGCAAATTCAGGCTGCTGTGGCTTCAGGAAGCCCATTGCCAAGAATACAGCCTCAGCCTTGATTATTTCTGGCTCACCAGCCTCTACCATCAACGGACGGCCACCCTCAGGGTTTGGTTTCCAATCAATAGGCTGAACCTTCACGCCTGTCAACTTGCCATTCTTTCCGAGGAACTCCAGAGAGTTGATGTTCCAGCGGCGAGTACAGCCTTCCTCATGACTTGAAGTGGTCTTCAGGGTGCGAGGCCAGTTTGGCCAAGGATTCTTAGGATCCTCAGGGCCTTCTACAGGCTTCGGCATGATTTCTATCTGGGTTACGCTCTTGCAACCCTGACGATGAGCAGTTCCGATACAGTCGGAACCCGTATCACCACCACCGATTACCAATACATCCTTGCCCTTGCAGTTAACCAGTTCGTCCTTAGAGAACTCCATACCGGCGAGGATACGGTTCTGCTGAGAAAGCAGCTCGAGGGCGAAATAAACACCCTTCAATTCTCTTCCAGGAATTTTCAGGTCGCGGGCTGTCGGTGTACCGGTAGATACCACGTAGGCATCGAAGCCTTCCGGCAACTTGGTAACGTCAATATGCTGGTTGTATCTGAATTCAATACCCTCCTCTTCGAGAAGACGGAGACGGCGGTCGATGATGCTCTTGTTGAGCTTGAAGTTTGGAATACCATAACGCAACAGACCACCGGCATTCTCACGAGCCTCGAAAACTGTTACCTTATATCCCATGTGGTTCAACTGGTTGGCAGCTACCAATCCTGCAGAACCGGCACCGATGACAGCCACCGTCTTGCCATTACGCTCAGGAATCTCAACATGTACATAATCCTCAGAGAAGGCGTGCTCCACGATAGCACACTCATCCTCACGGTTGGTGGTTGGCTCATGATCCATGAGATTCAATACACACGCCTTCTCACAGAGTGCAGGACAGATGCGTCCTGTGAACTCCGGAAAGTCGTTGGTGGAATTGAGGAGACGGTAAGCCTGCTCCCAATCGCCCTTGTAGAGGGCATCATTCCACTCCGGTGCCTTGTTGCCCAGCGGACAAGCCCAGTGACAGAAAGGCACACCACAATCCATGCAACGTGAAGCCTGCTGTCGGCGGTCGTTGCTATTCAATGTCTGTTCTACCTCGCTGAAGTCGAGGATTCTATCGTGAATTGGTCTATAACCTGCTTCCTTGCGAGGTATAGTCAAAAATGCTTTTGGATTTCCCATCTTTTTTCTAATTTTAAAATTAGTAATCTCGCTGCATATCCGCAATCTTCTGCTGCAACTTCTTTACCTGCTCCTCCTGGAGAACTCGCTTGTACTCGATTGGCACTACCTGGATGAAATCCTCTACGTAGTGGTTCCAGTCGTCGAGCATGGTACGGGCGAGCTTACTGCCGGTGTAGAGATAATGCTGACGAATCAACTCATGCAACTCCTTGCGATAGGTGCTGTCCTCCACGAGGTTAATCTCCACCATATCCATATTACAGAAGTAATCGAAGTTGTGGTTCTTATCCCATACGTAGGCAACACCACCACTCATACCAGCGGCGAAGTTACGGCCGGTTTCACCGAGCACTACTACTCTACCGCCCGTCATATACTCGCAGCAGTGGTCACCAGCACCCTCAATCACAGCGATGGCACCGGAGTTACGAACACCAAAGCGCTCGCCTACCTTACCATTGATATACAACTCACCACTTGTGGCACCATACAGACCGGTGTTACCGGCGATGATGTTATCCTCGGCAGAGAAGTTGCTGCGGATAGGAGGAAGGATGGAAATACGACCTCCTGAAAGTCCCTTGGCAAAATAGTCATTGGTCTCACCCTCGAGTTTGAAATCCACTCCATTGACCAGGAAGGCACCGAAGCTCTGACCTGCAGAACCCTTGAACTTCACGTTTACAGTCTTGTCAGGAAGACCAGCCTCACCATATTTCTCGGCAATCATACCGCTCAGCATCGCACCGGCAGCACGGTCAGTATTCTTGATGGCGAAGTCGAGGTTCACTTCTTCCTGGTTCTCGATGGCACACTGTGCACCACGGATAATCTGCTGGTCGAGTACATTGTCGAGGTCATGAATCTGCTCAGTAGTATGATAGAGTGAGCAATGACCTGTTTCACGATGGAGCAAGCGAGAGAAGTCGAGCAAGTCAGCCTTCTCCTCGATGCTCTTAGCCACCTCTGGCTCTACGGCATCAGCACCCTCGGTAGGAACAATCTCCTCATCCTTCTTGCGGACGATGAGTTCGGTATGACCGATGATATCGTTCAATGAGGTGTAACCCATCTCAGCCAGATACTCACGAACCTCCTCGGCGAGGAAGCGGAAGTAGTTGATGAGGTACTTGTAGCTGCCACGGAAGTGCGCACGGAGCTTAGGATCCTGTGTAGCAACACCCATAGGACAGGTATTCAGATTACACTTACGCATCATGACACAACCCAAAACGATGAGGGCTGCCGTACCGAAACTGAATTCCTCAGCACCGAGCAAAGCCATCAGGATGATGTCACGACCGCTCTTCAACTGACCATCTACCTGCAGGCGAACCTGACCACGAAGACCATTCTTCACAAGAGTCTGCTGGGTTTCAGAAAGTCCGATTTCAGGAGAGATACCAGCGAAACGCATACTTGATGCAGGGCTGGCACCTGTACCACCCTCAGCACCAGAGATAACGATGAGGTCGGCCTTTGCCTTAGCCACACCGGCAGCGATGGTACCCACACCACTCTCAGCAACCAACTTCACAGAGATAGCCGCCTTAGGGTTTACATTCTTGAGGTCGAAGATGAGCTGAGCCAAATCCTCGATACTGTAGATATCGTGATGAGGTGGAGGAGAAATCAAGCTGATGCCAGGGATAGAGTGACGGGTCTTGGCGATAACCTCGTTAACCTTGAAGCCAGGCAACTGACCACCCTCACCCGGTTTAGCACCCTGTGCCACCTTGATCTGGATTTCCTCTGCATTTACCAAATATTCTGTAGTCACACCGAATCGACCGGAAGCCACCTGCTTGGTCTTGCTTGAGAGGCTGATGCCATCCTGAGTAGAATGGAATCGCTCGTTATCCTCACCACCTTCACCGGTATTGCTTCGAGCGCCCAGGGCGTTCATGGCGAGTGCCATAGCCTCGTGAGCCTCCTTAGAGAGGGCACCGAAACTCATCGCACCGGTAACGAAGTGCTTCACGATTTCCTCTACCGGTTCCACCTTATCTATAGAGATAGGGTTCTTGCGGAAGCTGAAGAAGTCGCGGATGAAGATAGGCTCCTGCTTATCGTCAACGAGATGTGTATATTTCTTGAAGAGAGCGTAATCGCCCTTGCGGGTTGCGAGCTGCAGGGTGGCGATGGTCTCTGGGTTCCAAGCGTGCTTGATACCGTCCTTGCGGTAGTGGAACTGTCCCATACTTGGCAGGAACTCGAGCTTCTTGGTCTCGAATGCCTTGTCGTGCAGGCGGATGGCATCACGGGCGATGGTCTCGAGTCCGATACCGCCGATGGTGCTCACCTCTGTTCCGAAGTAGCTCTTCAGAAGGCTCTCGCTCAAACCGATGCTCTCGAAGATCTTGGCACCACGATAGCTTCGGATGGTAGAGATACCCATCTTAGCCATAATCTTGAACAAGCCCTTCTTCACAGCCTTGATGTAGTTCTGCTCGGCTGTATGGTAATCCTCCTGAATCTTTCCCTTCTTTACAAGGTCGTCGAGGATGGCGTATGTCAAGTATGGACAGAGGGCTGATGCACCGTAACCCAGCAACAGGGCTGCGTGCATTACCTCACGAATCTCACCGCTCTCAACGATGAGGGCAGTCTGCACACGCTTGCCGGCATCAATCAGATAATGATGTACGGCACTCACGGCGAGCAATGATGGGATGGCTGCATGTGTCTCATCCACGCCACGGTCGGAGAGGATGATATAGTTGTAACCGTCATCCACGCTCTGTGCTGCCTGCTTGCAGAGTTCATCCAGAGCCTCATGCAACCCTTCTTCACCCTTGGCGGTTTCGAAGAGCATGTGGAGCTTGACGGTATTGAATCCCTTGTAGCGGATATTCTGAAGGATATCTAGCTGGGTATTAGTCAGGATAGGATGTGGCAGACGGACCATCTTGCAGTTGCTCTCGTCTGGGTTCAGAATGCCGGAACCTACTCTACCGATATACTCGGTAAGACTCATCACGAGGTTCTCACGGATGGAGTCGATGGCAGGGTTGGTAACCTGAGCAAACTGCTGACGGAAGTAGTTGAAGAAGATCTGTGGCTGGTCGGAAAGCACAGCAAGCGGAGTATCATTACCCATAGAAGCAGTAGGTTCCTGACCCTTGGTAGCCATTGGGATGATAGTACCGTCGATATCTTCCTCGCCAAAACCGAATTCCAATTCCTTGCGAGTGAGGTTATCCACACCATTTTCCACCTTACGACCACTGCGAAGTTTCTCCAGTTCAATACGATTGGTGTTCAACCACTGGCGATATGGATGCTGGGCAGCCAGGCGCTCCTTGATTTCACCATCGTAGTAGATCTTACCCTCCTGTGTATCGATGAGGAGAATCTTACCAGGCTGCAGACGACCCTTCTCGGCAATCTCAGTAGGATCGAAATCCATCACACCTACCTCAGATGCGACTACCATCATATCGTTCTTGGTGATGGTGTAGCGGGCAGGACGCAGACCATTTCTATCGAGCATACCACCGGCGTAGCGGCCATCGCTGAAGAGCAAGGCAGCAGGACCATCCCATGGCTCCATCAGGATAGAGTGATACTCATAGAAAGCCTTCAGATCCTCAGAGATAGGGTTCTTGTCATTGAAGCTCTCAGGCACCATGACAGCCATGGCATGAGGCAATGACAAACCGCTCATCACGAAGAACTCAAATACATTATCAAGGCTTGCAGAGTCACTCATATTAGGCTGAACGATAGGAGAAATCTCACGGATATCGCCCAAAGCCTCGCTGCTCAACACACTCTCACGAGCCTTCATCCAGGCACGGTTACCACGGATGGTGTTAATCTCACCATTGTGGGCAAGGAGACGGAATGGCTGAGCCAGACTCCATGTTGGGAAGGTGTTGGTAGAGAAGCGGGAGTGAACCAGAGCCAGACCGCTTGTGAAATAATTATTGGTCAAGTCAGGATAATATTGGCGCAACTGGAGGCTGCTCAACATACCCTTATATACGATGTTCGAATTAGACAACGAACAAATATAGAAATCAGGATCGCTGACACGTTTCTCAATACGTTTACGGATAAGATAGAGGGTGCGCTCAAAGACAGGCACCTTATCATCTGTAACACCTGTGACAAACACCTGTTTGATAGCTGGTTCGTTACTCAAAGCAGCCTCACCCAAACAATCAGGGTTAGTAGGCACATTGCGGAGATGCATCAGCTGCAATCCCTCGCGTTCAATTTCCTCAATCATGATAGAGAGAATATCCTGCTGTTTCTTCTCATCCTTAGGCAAGAAGACGAGACCCGTACCATATTTACCTTTTTCTGGCACTGGGATACCCTGAAGAAGAATAAACTCATGTGGAATCTGGAGCATGATACCGGCACCATCACCCGTCTTGTTATCGGCACCCTCTGCACCACGATGACGCATGTTCTCGAGTACCTTCAAGGCGTTATCAACCAGCTCATGACTCTTGTTACCGTGGATATTCACCACCATACCTACGCCACACGCATCGTGCTCATAGGCTGAACTGTACAATCCTTTTTCCATTTCTTGTTCGTTTTATATCGGTTATTTCTAACTATTTTTATTACTTAAATATGAAGTGCAAAGTGATTCTTCACTCTTCACTTATTTATACGCCTGTTCGTGAACTCCCGCCACGGCTCTGCCGCTAGGGTCGTTCTGGTTCTTGAATGAGGCATCCCAGGCAAGGGCTTCGGCTGTAGAACATGCTACGCTAGGCACACTAGGTACGCTCTTGGCAGCGCTGTCGCTTGGGAAATGCTCGGCGAAGATAGAACGATAATAATACTCCTCCTTATTCTGTGGAGGGTTGATAGGGAATCGCTCAGCAGCATGCACCATCTGCTCATCGCTGACGGCAGATGCGGTAATCTGCTTCAGGGTATCAATCCATGAATAGCCCACACCATCTGAGAACTGTTCCTTCTGTCGCCATGCCACTTCTTCCGGAAGCAAATCGGCAAATGCCTCACGAACCACCTTTTTCTCGATGGTCTTATCCGGACACATCTTCAAAACCGGGTTCATACCCATCGCTACATCCAGGAACTCCTTGTCGAGGAAAGGCACACGGCCCTCGATGCCCCATGCTGCCAAACTTTTGTTAGCTCTCAGACAATCGTAGAGATAGAGTTTACCCAACTTTCGTACGGTTTCCTCATGGAATGCCTTGGCATCCGGTGCTTTATGGAAGTAGAGATAACCTCCGAATACCTCGTCGGCACCCTCGCCCGAAAGTACCATCTTGATACCCATGCTTCGGATGACTCTTGCTAAAAGATACATCGGGGTAGATGCACGGACGGTAGTCACATCGTAGGTCTCGATAAAATAGATGACATCACGGATGGCATCCAGACCTTCCTGAATGGTGTAGTTGATTTCGTGATGCACGGTTCCGATATGCTCGGCTACCAACCGTGCCTTAGCCAAGTCAGGCGCACCCTTCAAACCTACGGCAAAGGAGTGCAGACGTGGCCAATATGCCTTGGTCTCTCCCCCATTCTCTACACGGGTAGAAGAATATTTCTCGGCTACAGCAGAGATAACAGAAGAATCAAGACCACCACTGAGAAGGACACCATAAGGAACATCACTCATCAACTGACGTTTGACAGAAGCCTCCAAAGCATCATGAATCTCTTTCACTGCCGCTTTCTCCTGAGGTTCAGCATCCTTCAGCTGTTCTTCAGCCTTCTTGGCATCATCAATCTGATATTTTTTCTGCATGGCAGCATACTCAAACCAATCGCGTGTATAGTAACGCTTCATGCCAGGGTTCTTGCTATAATAATAATGGCCCGGGAGGAATGGCTCGTAGTGGTCGCACTGACCTTCCAAAGCCTTCAACTCGCTTGCCACCAGCACTTTTCCATCCTTATCATAACCAATATAAAGAGGAATAACACCGATAGGGTCGCGGGCGATGAGAAACTCATCACGTTCGGCATCGTAAAGGGCGAAGGCAAAGATACCGTTCAGCTCTTCAAGCATCTTGGAGATACGGGCGTGGAGCGCATCCTCACCTTTATATATTAAGGAATCAAAGTCGGAATCTGCTCGCATCTCACGATAGAGAGAAAGAATCACCTCGCAGTCGGAACCAGTCTGATACTGGTACTTTCCGGCAAAACGGGCACGGATATCCTGATGATTATAAATCTCACCGTTTACGGCAAGCACCTGTTTCTTGTCTGGTGCAAACAAAGGTTGGCGACCACTTTCAGGGTCAACAATACTCAGACGCTCATGTGCCAGGATAGCAGAACCACCACAGTAGATTCCACTCCAGTCTGGTCCGCGATGGCGAATCTTCTGGCTCATACGAAGCGCTTGCTGTCGCAATTCAGGAGTCTGCTCCTGAATATTGAAGATAGATACGATTCCACACATAAATCTTTTCCTTTCTTTTACGGTTATTTTTAACTATTATTCTCTCTTATTCACCTTGGCATGTCCAATCCATTCTTTTAGGAGCAAACCAAGCAAAAACAAAGCTTAAAATTACTTTTTGCTATGTTTCAGGTGCAAAATTACAACTTTTTGTTAGAATAAAGAAAAGAATAGTAGCATTTTGTCTTTACTTTATCACAACAATAACATATTAACGCATATTAGATTAAAACATATGATAAACTGAAAAGAAAAATATACTATTTAATTACAATCTGTAAAATACTATCATTTTTAAGATAAACAAAGCGTATCCAGGGCATATTATACGCTCATAGATATGCAACAAAGTATTCAGGGCATTATACACAGTTTCTTACCCCCCATATCATACAAAGAAATGCCGATAGCTCTTTGACAGAACTATCGGCATTTAAAATAAAAAATAAAAACTTAAACCTACCAACGTAAGATTATATCGTAAAACCTAAGAGCCTATTATGGCTGCAAGGTAAAACCTACTACCAGATAAGCTTTCTCAGTGCTAGGGTTAGCAGCTACCTGAGCGAAGACTGGAACAGAGAAAGAATCTGTAATCTTCAAATCCTTGGTAGCTTTCAGTGAAACATTGGTAACTGCAAAACCATTGGCATCACCATAGAAAGATGTTGCAAATGGAACTGCGCCTATACTTGCTGCCCAATCACAACCGCCCAACTTGAATGGGGCTGTAGCCTCAACATATGAAGAATAAGCACGGTCACCATCCTTGTTAAGACCATCTGCTCCCGCAAAGTTGGTATACCAGTTCAAGGCTACAGGACCGAAGTCGTAACCAATATTGGCTTCAAAAACATGTGCTGTCTTATGAGAATCGTACTCGAAGTAGCGACCATCACCAGAATTAAACCAGTAGTCGGTAATTCCAATGGTAAAGCCTCCTGTTCTATAGGCAGCAGTCAGGTCGAATTCCTTGGTATCATCCCATTTAGAAAGGCCTACACTACCCCAACCTGTCAATGAGAAACCTTTATAGCCAATACCAAGTGTTGGCTGGAGAGATACGTTACCGAGATCCTGACCACGCCAGATATACTGGTTTACAACATCTGCAGCGATTGTTGTTTCCACCTCATCCTGCGCAGAAGCAGCAGGAGCAAAAGCAACCAAACCGAGTGCAAGGGCACCCATTTTCTTTATATCAAAAATCTTCTTCATATTCTCTTATTTTTATGTGATACATTTTTGTTTTTAAAAGTTTCGGCAGCAAAGGTACTGCAAATCGAAGACAACACAAAATAAATTGCGATTTATTTATATTGTTGAGATGCAGTGTACCTTATTCAATGGTACTAATAAAACTCTGCTCGCCAAAACTTCTGCTGAAAAATCTCTCTCGCTCGCTATATGAAAGTACCATTAGTTGTAGCAACTTTCACCATGCTCGTAGATATCGAGACCTTCTTCCTCGATTCTCTTGTCAACACGGAGACCAGCAATCTTCTTGATACCCCAGAAGAGGATGATACCTGTTACGGCTGCCCAAAGGTCGATGCAGAGGATACCGAAGCACTGAGCACCGAAGAATCCGAAGCCACCACCATAGAAGGCACCACCATCAAGGGCGAAGAGACCAGTCATCAAGGTACCGAAGATACCACAAACACCATGAACTGAACTTGCACCAACAGGATCATCAATATGAAGCTTGGTATCGATGAACTCAATAGAGAATACCAAGATGATACCTGCCAAGAGACCGATGATGGCTGAACCCAATGGACTAACCAAGTCGCAACCAGCAGTAATGGCTACCAAACCAGCCAAGATACCATTCAATGTCAATGAGAATGATGGCTTGCCATACTTGATCCAAGATGTGAACATGGTACCCAAACCACCACAGACTGCAGCCAAGTTGGTTGTCAGGAATACGTGACTGATAGCAACACGGTTAACCTCACCAGAAGCAGCAAGCTGAGAACCAGGGTTGAAACCGAACCAGCCGAACCAGAGGATGAATACACCAAGAGCAGCAGCCATCAGGTTGTGACCTGGGATAGCAGTACTCTTACCATTGCGATACTTACCAAGACGAGGACCTAAGCAGATAGCACCAACCAAGGCAAGAACACCACCAACACTATGTACGATGGCAGAACCTGCGAAATCATGGAAGGCTGCACCGAAGGTGTTCATCATGAACGAACCTGCCTCGCTGTTGCAAAGCCAACCGCCACCCCATGTCCAGTGACCCTCTACAGGGTAGATAATCAATGAAATGAAGAATGAGTAAACGCAGTACATGGAGAACTTGGTACGTTCTGCCATAGCACCTGAAACGATGGTAGCACTAGTAGCGCAGAATACGGTTTCAAACATCAGGAAGCCTTCAGTAGGAAGACCGGCTGCATTTGTATAGAAAGACAAATCGCCGAAGTTAGGCATACCGATGAAACCGGCGCCATCACTACCAAACATAAATCCGAAACCTACGAACCAGAAGAGAACGGAACCGATCATAAAATCGACAAAGTTCTTAAACAAGATGTTCGCTGTATTTTTACTACGGGTAAAGCCCGCCTCGCAGAGGGCAAATCCCGGCTGCATGAAAAAGACCAACATGGCTGCCAAGAGCATCCATACGGTATCTACTGAAATTCCTAAATCCTGTACACTCATAACATAAAATCTTTAAAGTGTTCTTTAAACCTGAAAACTATTCTCTCTCCTCCAATTAGCATTTTATTTCTCCTGCTCAGCATTATAGAGAGCGATGTCGCCTCTTTCACCTGTACGGATTCTTACGGTATCCTCTACAGGAATTACAAAGATTCGACCATCACCAATCTCGCCTGTACGGGCAGCCTCCTGGATGGCATTAATCGTTTTCTCTACGTTCTTGTCGCGCACGACAATATTCAGCAACACTCGCTCGATACTACTGGTATCATACATGACACCACGATAGATTCGAGCCTGTCTCATCTTGCCCTCTCCTCTTACATCGTAGTAAGAGAACCACTCAATGTCGGCGGCAAGCAAAGCTTCTTTTACATCCTCAAACTTAGTCTTACGGATGATTGCTTCAATCTTTTTCATGTTAATCTCTCCTATTAATTAATTTACATTTTGTTTATTTTCTGGTGCAAAGGTACGACATTTTGCTTAATATTTCACGATATTATTTACTTTTTGATATTAATATTTTCGTTTAGTTATTATTTTGTATAGTTCTTTTTAAAATACAGAACAAAATGAAAGCAAATTACGCATTATTCGTTTCATTTTGAAACAAGCAATAAAAAAGCCGCTTGAAAGGCCTAAATGACCCCTCAAGCGGCAAACCTAAAAACAAACTCTCAACCCTAAAACTAGGTTCACTTTATTATTTAAACTTAATCTTATACCCGTATTTCCGCATATATCTGAGTTTTATAACGGAAATTTTATTTTGCCTTTATTTTGAATGTAAATTCACGATCAGCATAATGGAGACGATACTTCTCCATAGGCTTGGTCATCCAACTGTCGATGCAGCCCAAAGGATACTGGCATTTCTGGATATGCAACTGCACGAGTCCCTTATCCACCAGATCACCACTGTGTTGTCCCCATGCATGCGTCTTCTCGATACCAGAATCCAAATCCTCTACCAGATAAGGGATGGCACTGCACTCCATAGGTTCATACCCCTCGAAGGTAATCCCCTTGCCGGTGGTTGGATTAAAGATAGAGAAATAGCGGATATCGGTATGGTTACCACTCTCCTGCGGACGGATATATGGATAATATTCATCCTTCACGTCAGACTCGTACTTGCCGATAAAAGCAGAAGAATGACGATCTACGTAGTTCTCTTCAGGACCTCTACCATAATACTCGAGCTTAGAGAAAGTAGCAGGCATCTGCAACTGCAGACCGAATCTGAACAGATCGGCAACCTGAACCTCCTTGTCGGTAGTCATCTTCTGGGTAACATTCACCTCGCCCGCAGCACTGATGTCATAGCGGAGCATCAGCTGAGCTTTCACTTCAGGCATATCGAAGAGAGCTGTCAGCACCACATTGTCCTTACTCACATTTTTGTCGAAAGACTTCAGAGTCATCTGCGGGTTCTTCCATACCCTCATCTCCTTCTGCAGAGATGCTCCATAGTCATTATCGGTAGGAGCACGCCAAAATTCCGGAGTCATACTCTCACGGAACTTCAACATCGGTTCACCATCTACATCGAGATAATCTATCATACCCGTCTTCTTGCCTATGGTAACAGACATTCTCTGTGCGCTGACCTTCACATAAGAGTTGGTTTCCTCCACCTCCATACTGCTTGTCTCCTGCACCTTACCCTTCTTGGTTGGCGCAGCAGCAACAGCAGGAACCGCCGGTTTGGCAAACTGATAATCGCTGATGATAAACTGCTGGCGAGCCATCACCTGGCCCTTGTCTACCAGTGGCTGTGTGCCATCGCTTGCAAAAGCAAAGTTAAGAACAATCTCCTCCTTTGCATGCTTCGATTCAGCCTCAGCCACCGCATACTTCAGTTCATCACTCTTGATCAGTTTGGTAGCCTGAGGAGCAATACCCTTTGTTTCAGGAATCTCAACTGTAGCCAGTTTCACACCATTGGCATAAACCGTAGCGGTCAGGTTCAAGTCATCGATATTCTTGAAGAAGTTCTCGTTGTAAACCTTGAAAGCACCATTCACAGCATCCAGGTCCTTAATCCATACATTCTGATGATAGTACTGAATCTCGTAAGCATGAGGATTCAGACGGCGGTCTGGAGCAATGATACCATTACAGTTGAAGTTATAGTCACTTGCCGGATAGCGGCCGTAATCTCCACCATAAGTAAAGATTTCCTTACCGGTGACAGGACTCTTGTCACGAATGCCCTGATCTACGAAGTCCCAGATATAGCCACCCTGATACTTAGGATACTTACGGATGAGGTCCCAATATTCCTTGAAACCACCTTCCGAATTACCCATAGCATGAGCATATTCGCACTGGATGTATGGTTTAACACCATCACTCTTGCAATATTTCTCACTCTCCTCGTAGTCGATATACATCGGGCAGTAAATATCAGTCTTGCTGTCATAACCGCCACGCTCATACTGAACAGGACGGGTCTTGTCGAGCGCTTTCACCCAGTCATAGGTCTTTTCGAAGTTGATGCCGTAACCACACTCATTACCCAAACTCCATACGATGATAGAAGGGTGATTGATAAAACTTTTCACATTACCTTCATTGCGCTCGATGTGAGTCTGGAGATACTCAGGGAACTTAGCGAGTGATTTTTCCTCATATCCCATACCATGAGATTCGAGGTTAGCCTCAGCAGTAAGATACAGTCCGTATTCATCACAGAGTTCATACCAGCGAGGATCATCAGGATAATGGCAGGTACGAACCGCATTGATGTTCAACTGTTTCATGATTCTGATATCCTGAATCATGCGCTCTACACTTACCATATATCCACCATCCGGATCTATCTCATGCCGGTTGGCACCCTTAATCAGTACAGGCTTGCCGTTCACCAGCAACTGGGCGTTCTTGATTTCCACATTGCGGAAGCCCACCTTCTGCGGAATCACCTCCGCTACCCCCTGCTTATTCTTCAGAGAGATGTATACCTTATATAAATAAGGTGTCTCAGCAGTCCAAGCCTTCACCTTCGGTACTTTGATTACACCCTGAGCTCCGGTAGCCGATGCTATTTGCTTGCCATCCTTATCACACAAGGCAACAGTCACATCAGTCTTGCCGCCCTTCAGCGCTATCTGATAGTTCAGGATACCATCCCGATAATTATTCATCAAACCGGCATCAAGACGGATATCGGCAGCATGAAGTTTCGGACGTGCATAGAGATAAACCTCACGGGCTATACCAGTAAAGCGCCAGAAGTCCTGATCCTCGAAATAAGAACCATCGCACCAGCGCATCACCTGCATAGCTATCAGGTTCTTGCCCGGCTTCAGATACTTGGAGATATTAAACTCGGCAGCCACCTTGCTGTCTTCGCTATATCCCACATACTTGCCATTCACCCAAAGGGTCAGGTTGCTGGTAGCCGAACCTACATGGAAATAGACATCCTTGCCCTTCCAGTCCTTAGGAAGTTCGAAGGTACGACGATAAGAACCCGTATAATTGTTGAGTTCGCTGATATAAGGAGGATTTGGGTCAAACTGGGTAGCCCAGGCATAACCGACATTCTTATAAGTAGCATCTCCATAACCGTTCAGTTCGAACAGCCCCGGTACAGGGAAATCCTTCCACTCCGAATCGTCATAGTTGGCTGCATAGAAGTTGGCAGGACGCTTGTTATGATCCTTCACGAAGTTAAACTTCCACATGCCTTCCATCGAAAGATAGTTGGCCGACTTCTTCTTGTCAAAACTCTGTGCTTTGTCAAGGGTCTCATATGCAAAGAAAGCAGCACGGCGAGGTTCGCGGTTCTGCTGGTTGATATCCACATTATGCCAGCGCGACTCGTTCTGAGCCGCCACGCCATTGCCGACAGACAGCAAGGCGAGGCAAAGCGATACATTTGCTATATTTCTGATGCTCATATCTGTTTATTATTTTCTGAAAAACATAGAGTTATCTACTGGTGTAAACTTCTGTTCGCTGTCCTTGCGCATTTCAATGCCGAGACTGCTCCACCATGAAGGCCAGCCGCCAACGATATTGCTGAGGAAAACCACCTTGAAAGGATGCAATCCCTTAGCCAATGCTACAGAAGTATCATGATTGGTACCAGCCTTCACATCCCCCTCGTTGCTGATCATGAGTTTGTTATCAATCCAAACCTGCTCCAGACGTGAAGAGAGATAATAGACACCATCCTCCGGAATATTGATGTAGCCCTCAGCGATGGCTGCATAATTATTGGCACCGCGCAAGGTAGCAGCATCATCCTTCTGCTGAATCTTCATCTGCTCCAAGCCCTCGATGTTTGCACACTCCCAGGCAGCATCAGCCCATTCCAGCTGGTCAACCTTCAGATAGTTGCCCTTAATGCGCTTCATCTGTAAACCAGGTTTTGCGCCCTCCACCTTAACAGCAGGAGCATAAGTCTGCTTCTCAACATCAACGGTTCTGATACGGCTCATCTTGCCTGAAGGCAATATGGTTGCTATCTTGATGATGGTGTTTCCACTCACCCTGATAGGCTCTGCATAAGCCGAAGAAGAAGGAGTTGGTGTACTTCCATCCAATGTATAAACCATCTTCATAGGACGCGAGGTGGTAAAGGTTACCGCAGTATCCCCAGTAATGACCACCTTATCGCAAGAACCGAAAGGCTGCTCAGGCAATGGGATATGATAACGGATATGGCGCTCGTCCAGACGAACACAGTTTGCATCCAGTCGGCGGCAGAAATCCTTGAAGTTTTTCCTGCTCACTGGCGACCATGCAATCTCAGAGAGAGCAATGGCACGAGGATACATCATATACTCCATCTTGGCATTGGAATACATATATTCCGACCAGTTATTACACTGAACGCCCAGGATATGACGAGCCAGTCCCAACGCCTTGATGGTATCAGGTACCGGATTATAATTATAGGTAGAAGCCAGATATCTAGGAGGACTAGGAATGGTTACAGGCTCCACCTTGCTGTCGCCCTGATACCAGTCGAGATACATACCGTCGCTGCCCGGCGTCATGATGACATCATGCTTCTGCATGGCAGCCTCGATACCTCCTTCCGTTCCACGCCATGACATCACGGTAGCATTCTCACTCAATCCGCCTTCCAGAATCTCGTCCCATCCGATAATTTTTCTGCCACGCTTCTCCAGCATTTTCTCTATGCGCTTGATAACGTAGCTCTGCAGTCTTTCCTCAGCCGAATGCTTTCCTTCAGCCTGCAAGCCCTCTGTCTGAATACGCTTCTGACAGGTAGGGCAGTTTTTCCAACTGGTCTTCGGACACTCGTCGCCACCGATATGGAAGTACTTACCTGGGAAGAGAGGAACAATCTCACTAAAGATGTCATCCAGGAAGCGGAACATATCTTCCTTGCCCGGACACATCACGATATCCTCTACACCCCAAACTGTTCTCAACGACCACTGCTCACCTTTGCATGAAAGATAAGGATAAGCAGAGATAGCTGCCATCATGTGACCAGGAAGGTCGATTTCCGGAATCACGGTAATATAGCGTTTGGCAGCATAATCCACTATTTCCTTAATCTGCTCCTGAGTATAGAAACCGCCATAAAGAGAGCCATCGCCCTCGGTACGGATACTGCCCACAGAAGTAAGTTTAGGATATTTCTTGATTTCTATACGCCAGCCCTGGTCTTCCGTCAGATGGAAGTGCATGGTGTTCACCTTGAACATAGACATCAGGTCCAGTTGCTTCTTCACATTCTCGACAGAAATGAAATGGCGGCATGGATCGAGATGGAATCCACGGTAGCCGAAGCGTGGAGCATCTTGGATATCACAGCATTGTGCTACCCATTTCACTCCATCCACCCGGATTGCGCTCTCTATCTGGGCAGGGAGTAACTGCATGAAACTCTGCATACCGTAGAAGGCGCCCTTGGCGGTCTTCGCCTTGATAACAACCCCCTTGGCGGTTACGGTAAGGCGATAACCTTCCTCGGCAATTTTCAGCGAAGGAGAAATCTGTATAGAGATATTCCCCTTCTTTCCACCTACCGTTACCTCATAACCTGTAGAAGCCTTCAGTTTGTCAGCCATGTACTGGGCGATATTTCTGCCTTCAGCCGTCTGGTAAGCGATTACCACCTTCTGTGGCAATACGAACTCACCTTTCTGTACCTGAGTCTTCACCGGTATCGGGATAATATTAATATCGGCAGCAGATGCCGGAGAGGAGATACCACCCAGCATCGCTGCACAGGCTACAAACGAGCCTAATAAACGATTGAACTTTGCCATGATTTAAATATATTAATAAGGTATTACAATGGTTTGTACTCCACGAAAGCCTCCATGGCCTCATAGCATGCCAGACCCAACTGGTCGTAGAGCGATGCAGTAGCACGGTTACGGTCTTCGGCTCTCTGCCAGAACAGGCGCTCATCATTACCCAAGAAAGGAGCACTCTCCATCTGCGACTGATGCTTGAGAATAGAGTTACGCTTTGCCCGCAACTCCTCAGGGCTCAATGGAACACACATTTCGATATTCTCAATCTCCCATTCTGCCCAGGCACCACGATACATCCAGATGCGACAGTCCTTCAACCATTCTGCACCTGCTTTCTTCTCTTCATCGATAGCTGCCAGAACGGCATCAGTACACTTCTTGTGGGTTCCGTGAGGATCAGCAAGGTCGCCGGCAACATAAATCTGATGCGGCTGCACCTTCTGCAACAGAGCTCTCACTATCTCCACATCCTTCTCGGTCATTGGCAACTTTTCTATCTTGCCGCTCTCATAGAATGGCAGGTCGAGGAAGTGGACATGGTCAAGCGGAATTTCATTATAAGTACAAGCGGTACGAGCCTCACCACGGCGGATCAGTCCCTTGATGGTCAGGATATCTCTCGTGTCGAAGTCACTCTCCTTCTTCTTGGCAAAGAAGGTCTTGATTTCCTTATATTTATTAGAGATGATGCTGTCTTTTGAGTCTGCAAAAAGCTGGTTGAAACCATTGATAAAGTGCATGAATCTTGTTACTTCCTCATCACCCACTGCAATGTTTCCTGATGTTTCGTAAGCTACATGCACATCGTGGTTCTGCTGTACCAGTCGACGGATGGTTCCTCCCATAGAGATAACATCATCGTCTGGGTGTGGAGAGAATACGATAACCTTCTTAGGGAATGGAGTTGCACGCTCCGGACGATAGGTATCATCGGCATTCGGCTTACCACCTGGCCATCCGGTAATGGTATGCTGCAAATCATTGAAAATCTTGATATTGGCATTGTAGGCTGAGCCATAGAGAGCCAGAAGTTCGCTCAGTCCGTTCTCATTATAATCCTTATTGGTCAACTTCAGGATAGGCTTACCGAGTTTCTGGCAGAGCCATACCAGTGCCGAACGCACCAGTTTATCACTCCACTGGCATGAAGTTACGAGCCATGGATGCTCAATACGTGTCAGATGGTGAGCAGCACCCAGGTCGATGACAACATGAGCATTCGGATGAGTCTGAAGGAATGATGCCGGCAGGGTATCTGTGATAGAGTTCTCCACCACCTTCTGCATAATCTCTGCCTTCTCTTCGCCCCAGGCTGTCAGATAGATGCTCTTGGCTGAGAGTAAGGTAGCGATACCCATGGTGAGCGAACATGGAGGAATGGTTTCCTTGGTCTGCTCACTGTTCTCCATCTCTTCGCGAGAGGTATTGCCGATGAGGATGATACGGGTCATCGACTGGATGCCCGAACCTGGCTCGTTGGCTGCAATATTACCCGAACGGCCTATACCTATGAGGGCTACATCGAGACCGCCAAAGGTCTTGATACGCTGCTCATAAAGACGGCAACTGTCCTGTACGGCATCCTGTGCCACAAAACCATCCAGTGTAAAGATGTTTTGCTCAGCCACATCCACATGATTGAGGAAACGGTCCTTCAACTGGTTGATGGTACGGAGAGAGCTGTCCTTCTGGAGCGGATAATATTCGTATGCATTGAATACAACAACATTGCGGAAGCTCAGGGTCTTCTCGTTGTAACGGCGAACGAGTTCATCGTATACAGAATAGAGAGAAGAACCGGCACCCAGCGCCATCACATAGAATTTGCCTTCCTGCTGTGCCGCCTTGATACCAGCTTCTATTTTATCAGCTACATGACTGGCACCTTCTGCCATAGATGCAAAGATGTCTGTATGAATCTTCTCCATTCTGGAGATTTCAGAATATTCTACAGTCGTCTTTGGCTTGTAGAACTCTACAGGTACTTTATTGAGTACGATTTGTGAACTAAGATTGAGTCTCATATCTTTATCTGTATTTAAATAAATAGGTTATGTTATATTTTCTTTTTAAAAAATGACGGATTAGAGTTCAGATGCCATTGCCGCAGCACCCAGGATGGCCGCCTTGGCACCATCCAGTCCGCTCATCAGGAACTTAGCCTTACCTCTATATAATGAGAGCACATGCTCGTTATATGCTTCTTCAATAGGACGGAAGAGCAG
>ENA-OPDC01000416-OPDC01000416.1-human-gut-metagenome-genome-assembly--contig:-NODE-416-length-19741-cov-184.104440_pt1 | contig 19741 bp, 13 predicted proteins | sample MGYA00241620_ERZ501503 | MGnify/ENA primary metagenome ERZ501503 (study PRJEB25962, sample SAMEA2042659) | human gut metagenome | biome: human gut; feature: human-associated habitat; material: faeces...
GAAGAACAGCAGTATGCTGTAGCAGTACTGATGGCATGGATTGAAAAACAGGTTTGTTAACACCCAACTTGCATTGGATATCTTGCCAATCTATACCATCATCGACATGATAGAGACTGCAGGATAACCCATAATATAATGAAAGAGAGTCTGTAAAAAACCGGACTCTCTTTTAATACTGAGCTCCTTTAAACCAGTCCGCTTAAATCAATGGAATATTTGGTAGGAAGTTTCTGCTCCTTCTTGATAAACATCAGCATGTAAATAGGGAGATAAGTGATTTTTCCCACCTTCTTCACATTATCATTACACAGCACATAGGCTTTAGAAATCTGATAAGTTGTTGAGTTCACCACATTCGTAAGCGCTTTATGACGCTCATAATCCTTGCCCGATTTAACCTCTATCGGCAACACCTCACCATTTTGCTCTATCACAAAATCCAGTTCACCCTGGCGCTTGTTGTTATAATAATACAACTGGAAACCGTGCGCCCAGAGCTCTTGTGCTACGGCATTCTCATATACCGAACCAAAGTTGATGGACGGTTCGTTATCCAAAATCTTCAGTTGAATTCCATCCGCATAAAGACTTGCCAAAAGACCAATATCTGCCATAAACAGCTTGAATAAGTTTCTGCTGCTCGACAAAATCAACGGCACAGTAGGCTCCTCAACATTATATACCGGCAAAGCTACACCGGCATCCTTCAACCACAAGAAACTGTTCTGATAACGTGCAAACTTGATGTTTTCATTCAGGTTCTTCAATATGAAACGTTTGTTCTTGGCATCAAGCTCAGCAGGAATCCTGTCAAAGATTTCCTGAATATACAATTTATGGTCAGGGTCATATTTCGCTATATCCTGCTTATAGAGACGTATGATAGCCTGCTGCTCTGCCATTACATCTTGCAGATTATTGGTAGCCAGATATTTATCAACAGCTGCAGGCATTCCACCTACTATAAGATAAAGGCGGAATACCTCCATCATCTTTTCATGGATGAATTCATCTACAGCAGTCCCTTCCGTAAAATGTTTCCTCAAAGCATCTATAATTCTATCGTTGATACCAACTGCTGTAGCAAACTCCTCCAAATCAAGAGGATACATATCTTTCACATCCATATATCCCACTGGTGCAGAACGGAGATTCTTGATCTCCACTCCCAATAGGCTACCGCTTAAAACATAGCGATAGCTCCCCTCTTCCACCAGAAATTTGATGGCAGTTACGATTTCCGGGCATTCCTGCACTTCATCAAAGAACACAAGGGTACTGCCCTTGACCAAATCCTGGCTGGTCACAGTGGAGAGACGCAACAAGATGTCTTGACTATTCTTCGCCTTGCTGAAGACCTTTACCAAGCCTGGATTTTCGATGAAGTTGATTTCTATGAATCTTTCAAAATGTTCATGACCGAAACGACGGATAGAATATGTTTTTCCTATCTGTCTTGCTCCTGTCAACATCAAAGCTTTCTTATTCGCTTCGAAGAAATCAGCTAAATATCTGTCTATCTTACGTTTAATCATATCCTTGTCCCCTTTTCTAATATTAAACGAACGTATTTTGTCCGCTTTTCCATGGCAAATATACGATAATTTGTCCGTTTTTCCAAGGTATTTACGCATCTTTTTGTCCGTTTTTCCAAATTTTAACAGTTACTACCATACTTCTACCCCTATTGGTTCTTTACCAGTACGTTCCAGACAGCTTTTGCGAACCAAGTTCTCCAGTTTCTCCACCATTTTACGTTTGTTTTCCTTAGAAGCATTCCAACGGTTTTGAGTCTCCTTGTTAACTTTGTTGTATCCAAAGGCAGCCATCAATCATGTGCTTGATGATGTGTGTGCGTAAACAGGTTGCATGAAGTGTGCAAACGTTTGCACAAAGAAATGTAGCCTTTTTGAAACTTTTTCTTGCTTCGTATTGGATTTTCTCTTAAATTTGCAGCCGAAAAAAGATACCAACTGGCAAACGAAGGCTAAGTTTAATATAAACGAAACCAAATATAAAAGTAAAGATATGATGAAGCAAACATTCATAAAATCAGCTATGTTGCTGCTGCTGATCCTTTCAACGGCAACGACGCGAGCGCAGGAGGTCGCTCTGAAGACCAACTTACTGGGATGGGCTTCTACATCTGCCAACGCCGGCATCGAAATCGGCACAGGCAAGAAAACAACCTTCCAACTCTTCGGAACCCTGAACCCCTGGAAGTTCTCGGGCGACAAGAAGATGAGATTCTGGAATGTTATGCCAGAATACAGATGGTACACCTGCCAGAAGTTTGGAGGCCATTTCTTCGGAATCCATGCCCTAGGCGGTGAATACAACATTAAAAACATTGACATGCCCTTCGGCATCCTGCCGAAAACTCTGGAGGGCAGGCACTATGAAGGCTGGTATGTAGGTGGAGGCCTTACCTACGGCTATCAGTGGTTGCTTAATAAGCACCTCAATTTCGAAGGGTCTATCGGTTTGGGATATGCCTACAGTCCTTACAAGCTTTACGGACGATGCGAAAAATGTCTCGACAAAGACCACCGCAACTATGTGGGCCCTACAAAAGCCGCACTATCTCTCATATACGTGTTCTAAGAATTTAATTTAACTGTTGTTTTAACTGACAATATAAACACGTAATAACTAGACAGAATACAAAAAATTTTAGGGAAATCATAATATGGATAAAATGAAGCTTTATGCGGTCATTTCGCCCCTCTGCATACTCTTTTCTCAGGGCATCATGCCTGCTCAGGCTCAACAGCTGGCAGGGGGTAAGATTCAGGTAGACAGCGTCTTGGCACGCAAGAACGGCAACCGGATGGACGTTGCCTTCCGTATGAATCTGAACGATTTGAAGATGAAATCAGAGCAGCAGATAGTTTTCACACCGGTAATGGAAGGAACTGATTCTATCGCTCTCAACCCTATCATCATCCAGGGTAGAAACCAGGCTGTAAGATACCGCCGACTTGCCGACAGCAAGAAGAATCCGCAGGCACAGGTTTTTACCCGCAAGAACAAGACCAGTCAGCAGGTTTACTTCGCCCAGTCTGTTCCTTATCAGAAATGGATGAAGAAGTTCAAACTCTCGGTAAAGGAAGATCTCTGCGGATGCGGCAACCTGATAGAACAGGACAATACGCCGATTGCGGATATCGACCGTACACCGAAGATTACGAAGGATTTCTTCGTGCAGCCGAAGGCAGAAGCCAAGAAGGTGAGAGCCGAAAAGGGTGAAGCCTATCTCAGCTTTGTGGTCAACAAGAGTAATATCCTTGCCAACTTCCGTGAGAATGCTACTGAGCTGAAGAAGATTACTTCTACCATCGACCTGGTGAAGAACGATAAGAACGTTGAAATCACAGATATTGATATCCACGGTTTTGCTTCGCCTGATGGTTCGTATGCCAACAACAAGCGCCTTGCCAACGAGCGTGCAGCTGCTCTCCGCAACTATGTGAGCAGCCTCTACACCATAAACAGCAAGCTCTTTACCTATCAGGCTACACCGGAAGACTGGGAAGGATTCAAGAAGAAGATACAGGCAAGTCATCTGGCTGATAAGGAAGCAATACTCGAGATAGCTAACTCCTCGCTGGCTCCCGACGATAAGGACCTGAAGATCAGAAAGCTCCATCCGGCAAGTTACCGCTACATCATGGACAATATCTATCCTCGTCTCCGTCATAGCGACTATACGGTAACCTACACGGTTCGTCCGTTCAGCATCGAAGAGGCAAAGGAGATATTGAAGACCAAGCCTCAGCAGCTTTCTCTGCAGGAGATGTTCCTGGTGGCACAGACTTACGAGCCGGGTTCGCCAGAGTTTAACGAGGTATTCGACATCGCCGTCCGCCTCTTCCCAGATGATGAGACAGCGAATCTCAATGCCGCCTGCACCGATTTGCAGAAAGGTGATCTTACTTCTGCCGAAAAGCATCTTGCCAAGGCTGGCAACTCAAAAGAGGCAGAGCGTGTAAGAGATGTCTTCAAGCAGATAAAGGAATTGGAATAACAGAAAATTAGAGAATAACGATTATATACAAGCTTAACTTTTAAAGATTATGAAGATTAAACATTTATTTGGCTTGGCTGTCATCGCAGCTATGACAGCAAGCTGTTCAAGCAATGAGGACCTGGGAACCGCAGGTCCAGGTACTGGTACTAATGAAGCAGGTGTAAGCTATGCAACTTTCACCATCAACTTGCCTACAGCAAGTGGTACACGTGCCGCAAATGATGATTTTGCAGAAGGCACAGCAAAAGAGTATGCTGTAAACGATGCTACACTCGTTATCTTTGAGAAGGGAACAGAAACTTCTGAAAACAAATTCAAATTTGTTGAAGCTGTACCACTCGGAAATTTGGAGCCTTGGAAAAAAGACAATGAAAGTACCAATGGTATTACAACAGAAGCAACTATCACAGCAAAGCTTAATAGCGCAAAGGTAGATGAGGTTGGTGGTAAGTATTATGCATTGGTCATCCTTAATAACGAGGCTACAACAGGCAACAAGGTTACACCTCCTTCTGCAACAACAGAGACATATGGAACTTGGAATGTTGCAGCAAAAGTAAATGCGGATAATCTTTTGGATAATACTAAAGGTTTCTATATGGCTAATGCTCCTGAATTTACTACAGCAGGTCATGAGCCAACAACCCTCGTAGCAATACAAGGTATCTATAGAACAAAGGAAGAGGCTCAGAGTAAAGCAGCAACAACGATTCATGTAGAACGCGGCTTGGCAAAGGTTACTGTAGGATCAAGCAGTGTTACTGTAGGATCAAGCAGTACAAAAGATTATTTTGGAGCTGCTGGTGCCAATGCAACCGGAACAAAATATAGCAGCGACAAGGTACAAATCACAAAATGGGCATTGGATGTTACTAACAATAAATCATTCCCAGTACATGTAACTTCTGGTTTGAAGGCTGGTATACCATCGACAGATCCAGCAGTTCCTGCAGTTCCTGCTTATGCTGATATTTGGAATGATGAAACTGGTACTGCGCCTGCTACATCTCGTTTCGTAAGCCACCCTGCAACAGGTGCTTTCAAGCGCGTATATTGGGGTATCGACCCTAACTACAGCAAAGACTTGACAGACAAAGCTGCATGTGGAAAGGAATTCACATTAGTAAAGACTGATGGTTCAGATGCAGTTTGGAAGACTTCAACAGATCCTTTGTATTGTTTAGAGAATACATTCGACATCGACCATATGAAGCAGGGCCAGACCACTCGTGTTGTATTCAAGGCCAAATATACTCCTAAGGATTTCGCTGACAATGAAACATTCTATAAGATAGGTAATAATACAGATATTTGGAATAAAACAAATTTGGAGGCGCAGATTAAGACAAAAGCTCAAGAAGTTCTGGTTGGAAAAGATCCAACTAAAGATCCAACTAAGGTAAAAGTTGCCCTTAATGCGGCAGACAACAATATCGAGGAAACCGCTGGCACCAAGATTTTGACAGAAGATAACGTACTATATGATGGTGTTAAAGTATCAGCAGAAGAGATTAAGGCTATCAATGAAAAGCTTGGTTTAAAAGATAAAACCTCTACAGACCCTATCGTCGGTATTGCAACTTATGCTTCAGGTGAATCTTATTATATTGCCCGTATCAAGCACTTCGGTGACGACTTGACGCCTTGGGTAGCAGGTAATGAAAATTATGGTGGAAAGAACCTGAATTGGCTCGGCCGTTACGGTGTGCTCCGCAACAACTGGTACGACCTTACTGTCAATAGCATCAGCGGTCCTGGTTATCCTGACGTTCCAGAGGTTAAGCCTGATACCCCAGACGATGAAGATACCAAGTACATCAGTGTCAGCGTGAAGATCCTCGACTGGGCTAAGCGTTCTCAGGATGTCAATTTGTAATCCATTACACATTATTATATATAGCTCAGCCGCTCTAGCGCTAAGGAGCGGCTGGCTATATCGGAAGAATAAGAATCAATTTATACACTTTACTTTTTCATAAAACAGATAAGCATCATGGCAAACAAGAAGTTTAACAGTTGGATCAAGAATATATGCATGGGATGGGGCTTCATCATGGCCGGCAGTATGCTCAGCAGCTGCAACGACTTGATGCACGACGACCTGCCTCCTTGTGACATGGGTGTTGACTTGCAGTTCAAGTACGACTACAACGTGCAGCGTGCCGACATGTTCAATGATCATGTGGGCGGACTCAGCGTATTCGTATACGACGAGCAGGGCAACTTCATTGCTCGCCATGATGCCTATAACGATGCGACATCACAGCCGCTCAAGGACCCTAACTATGCCATGAGAATCAATCTGGAACCGGGCAAATACAGATTCGCAACCTTCGCCTTCCAAAAGAAATACGAAGATGCACTCGCGCAGCCAGGTGCCAAATTCCAGATAGCTCTGCCACAGCAGGGTGACAACATCACCGCCCTCCATGCCCGTCTCGACCGCGAACAGGGCAAGGTGAACAACCAGAGCCAACCGCTCGATACACTCTGGCAAGGACTCAGCAACGAACTGGTTGAAGTAAAAGACCTGCAGGTTACACGCCATACCATCGGTCTGGTTCGTGATACCAAGCAGCTCACCATCAGCCTGCATCAGACCGACGAGCCTGCCAACATCAATGCCGATGACTTCAGTTATCAGATAACCAATGCCAACGGCGATATCAGTTACGACAACTCTCTCCTCCCCGACGAGGAGTTGACATATACCCCATACTATACCTGGACCACTGAGTTTAAGGATACCGAGGGCAATGTAAAGGAGCGCACCGCTCATGCCGCCCTCATGTTCTCCCGACTCATCTGGCATCCGGCAGCAGAAAACGACAAGAACGCCATCCTCACCATCACGAACAAGACTACAGGCGAAGAGGTGGCACGCATCAATCTTGCTGACTGTCTGGCTCAAGGCCGTGGTGCTTTCGAAACCCATTATTCAGCACAGGAATTCCTGGACCGAGAGTATGACTACAAGCTCGACTTCTTCCTCCAGGGCAACCAGTGGAAATATATGCAGCTCAGCATTTCCATCCTGCATTGGAGCAAGCGCATCCAGCGTGTCGATTTCTAACCGTTTCAGGTGTCAGAGCCCTTTCGGGGCATTTAGCTCATAAGAGTATTTGACTTTAAAAATTAGAAACAATGAAAATACGAGATTTCATTTTAAGTTTAGTTAGTTGGTTTATATTGTTGGTTACAGTAAGTTGCTCTGACGAACTTGGAGGCGAGCGCGCTCCCATTTCGTCAGAAAGCAACTTGCATGTACTCGTGCCAACCGTGCTCAGCAGCCGCGGCACCCGTGCCGACGATGCATCCGGCCTTCCTACCTATAATGCTACGGTAGATGAATGCCAGATCAACGACCTGACCCTCTATGCTTTCCCTACAGGAAATGGAAATGATGGCAAGCTCCTGGTAGAGACGCTCCCTGCCCCACTGGCTACAATGATGGTAGAGCCGCATGTAGCTAACTATCAGCTCAATATCGAGCCGGGCACTTACCATATCTATGTGGTTGCTAATATGAACAAGGTGTTGAGTGGTCAGCCTATCCAAACTGAAAATGAACTCAAAAAGATAGTACTCGATTACAGACCTACAAGTACAACAGGTATGCCTGTATGCACCAATATCCCGATGATTTACGAACCTGAGAAGGATGCCGCAGGCAAACTCGCTGAAACCGAGATTAAAGCAGCGGGTGATAAATATACAGAGGTAGCAGCTAACCTGAAGTTTACATGCGTAAAGGTTAAGCTGAATCTTATCTTCGATCCAAGTATCGCAGAATTCGGAGGCAAGGCCTTTAGCATCAACAATATTTTAGCCAAGAAGCTCTCTCCTTTTACCCATCTTTATTGGGGCGGTAAATTCGAGGCTCCAACTTGGCCAAATAATGAAGATAAAGAAGAATACAAGACTGGTATTCAAAAAACTCTGTATGACTCTCAGACATCTGAAACTCTCGTATACTATAACGATTGGTCTGACAACAGATCTGCGTCAGCAACAAATAACAATGATGATATTAAAGGAACAGGAACAGCGGAAAAAGTAAGCCCTGCGGGCAAATGGCTTTTCCAGCAGACCTATTATCTCCCAGAGCGATATATCTCATCAGCAGCCGACCGCAGTTATCTTACCATCAATGGTAAGGTAGGAAATTCTGCAGTCAACAATTATCGTATCAATCTGGGTCATAAGAAGGATGAAACCAGCACCACAGAAGTACCCGTATTCCCTCGCGGTACCTTCTATGAGATTACCGGTGCTATCAAGACCCTCGGTAATATGGAGCTGGATTGCAAGGTAAGTGTAAAGCCATGGGAGACAGTACCAATAGATGCCGACTTCAACCATACCACTTTGTGGGTAAGTAAGACAGAGGCTAGCGTTACGTCAACGACAAACGATATTATTTTATATAATTCGAATGCTATTGTAGAGTTTGGTTGCGACAATACCATTTTTGTCAATGGAAAAAATGAACCCATCATCATTCAGAATAAGCGTGGCAAAGATGCCAATGGCAATGACAGCATAGAATTTCGTGTGAATCCGGATATCCCAATCAGTTCCTATCCAGAATTAAAACGAAGTGGCACCGCTAAGTTTTGGCTCAAGGCAAACAACCTCAAGAAATACATTGATGTGAAATATGATGTAAAACCTTATCTGGATGTAACACCAAAGGAATTCGTTATCTACTATGAAGCAGGTAAACCAACGAATACTAAGGTTGTAACATGGGATACCAATCTTGGTGGTGTAGAATTGGAAAAGACTACCTCCAAAATAGGTAACTCCACAATAGAAATGCAATTGGATCCATCGGCTGCAGGAAATGCAACAGGAACATTCACAGTTACTGCTACAAGAGACCCTATAACAACTACTGTTCATGAATTTAAGGTAAAACCTAAAAAACCGACAGCAGGTGTAGAATTTGAAACCATCCGTGTATTGGTAAGTCCTCCTATCGGTGACTATCGTATCTATTTCAGAGCGATTAATGACCGCAGTAAATATACTGGAGGTAAAAATACTGAACGATTTACGGCAATAATGCCAGAAGGTGGCGACAACAACTGGTACGACGGTTGGGATAATAATGGAGGCAAGAATACTGCAATAGAAGACAGCCATCACATCTATATGTATACCCAGATTGGTGAAACATCAGAAGGAACCAGTACTTTGACACAAAAAAGATGGATATATACTAAGGGTATTACTAGCAAAGATGAATGGCCTGGCGAAGCAATGAAAGCCGACAATACCAACAAGGGCTGGTATTATAAAGACTTTAAGGTAGATATGGAGCCAGTAGTGAAAAAAGGAACTACTGAAAATAGATTCATAAAGCCAGGTGAGACGTTGATTATGTTCAACAACAATAAAGATCTTGATTTGGGTTATACTTTACATCGTTGTCCTCACCATCGAGCACCAGGTATTCCTCTTTTCGATTATGAAGATCGTGAAGGCTGGATAGTCTATGATCCAACTTCAGATCCTTTATATCATATATTTGATGACATGCCAGAAATTGAGGATTTGAAGATTACCATATATACTGAAAAGAAAACAATGGGATGGTATAAGGAATATGGTATTGCTGGAGATTCGACGAGTGATCTGTTCAAGATTCATGATGAAAACTCAGATGAAAATGTAGACCACGGCAACTCCTGGACACGCGAACAGAAGGGTAAATGGTGGAAAACTGTCATCACATTGAAAGCTATCAAAGGAGAGCATAACAAAGATATCAAAATCAAACAGAAAGACGGTGAAGAACTTTTGCTCTTCAATGGAAATAGTTTCAAAAACGATACTGGCTATTACGAAGGTGGAACATGGCATCAAGGTAAGCCTGATGGTGTAACAGAATAAATAATATTGGAAAAGATGAAGAAGATTAAGCATTTAATGATATGGATAGGATTGCTCCTAAGCCTTGTTTCTTGCAAGGATACGATGGAGGCTATCGGACTCGGCGGAGATGAAATCCCTGCCGAGGGGGTAACCTTGAACATTGAGTTGCCCAACTTCTCCGAAAAGAAAATAGGTACTAGAGCAGGAACAACGGAAAGCATCAATTCTATCAAAGCCGTGTTCTATGATAAGAGCAATACCTATAAAGGTATGGCTGATGCAACTTATGGAAGTCCCGACGGAGAAGGGAAATATAAGGTAACAATCAGCAAAATTCCATCAGGAACGTCTACTGTTCATCTGGTAACGAACGTTAGTGACCTCAGCGAGACAGAAGCTAAAGATTTGCAAGGCATCGCGTCAGCTGTATCTAGAACAATAGATACAAACAGTCCAGTATGTTGGGGTAGCGTATCTTTACAGACGCTCTTGGATGGTACGGCAAATGTCAGTCTGTTGAGACAATATGCTAAGGTTACCTTGAAAGTAGATAATGCGATAAATACTGTTTTTCCTGAAAAAGATGCTGGTCTTATCATCAATCATGCAGCTGCAAAGAGTGCTATCGCACCTGCTAGTTATACAGAACCAACCGATGACTTAGCAGAGACAACAGAGTTTAGTAGCACTGATTTCGGCGATGGAACAAACCGTGAAGTTGTAGTAACAGAAACATCTGCAGGTGTAGCTAACGTTATCATCAAGGCTGAATACAAGGGTGTAGAAGGTTACTATAAAGTGGGGCTTTACAAGAATGATGCAACAACCAATAAGGATCAGTATGCCCTCTTGAGAAATCATCACTATACCATCACCGTAACTAAGGTGAATGACTATGGTTTCAAATCTTTGCCTGAAGCTATCAAGGCTGAACCGGAAAACAGATTGGTGGCAGATGTTGTAGATGACAATCCTGCCATCTACAACATGATAGCTTGCAAAGATTATGAACTGGGTGTTAGCGATAATTTGTCCCTCAAGGCAACAGTTACTGAAGCAAAAATCACTTTGGTCACTACGCTCAAATCTGCAAAATATGGTGTAAAAATCAATAATGACTGGATCAAAAGCTATACTCCTCAGGAGGACGAAGGAATTACAACTCCTGAAAGTGGTAGCCTGTCATCTCCTGGCAAAAAATATATATTGAATTTTACGCTGGATCCAAACACTGATGAAACACCAAGAACAGGATCGGTTACGATATCTTCTGGTGATCTCAAGCTTGATGTGAAGATAACTCAGGCGGGCTACGATTTCATGAGAGACGACCCAAAGCGTAAAGTCATCATGTTAATAAATGACAGTGAGTATCCAAAGGATTATTTTACCTGGCTGGATACGGACGTTAAAGGTATCAGCCCAGAACATATGCAAGGCGTAGTAAGAAATGATGGTCTTCATTTTACTGTAGGAAAGAATGCCTACAGTTATAAGATTCCAAAGCTGACAGGGGATAATCTGACCGATACCGACACCCATTTCACTGTTAGCCCTGACGGAGATTACTGGAAAGTGACGTTGAATGATAATCGCGTGAATAATTATGATCTTTGGAAAGGCACCTTTACGATAACAAATGCAGATGATATCAACATCACCTACACTGTTTATCATACTGGTATCTTCCATGAGATAACAGATGATATGGCAAACAAATACGAATTAACAGAGGGTGGTGATGACAAGCTAAAGGTAACAGGTACGTTCTATTATGGTGTAGTGAAGGTGAAGGGAAAAGACCATACCTATATCATGCTTGACCGCAATCTGGGTGCTACCGACAATAGTCCTTATACGCCATCCGCCAATGAATTCAAAAACAATAAAGATGCAATTGGTGGATACTTCAAGGTTTCAGAAAGCAAAGAACAGGGACATCTATCCGCAGCTCTGTCACCTGAAGGCTTTGAAATTCCTGATATGTCAGTCTTTGAGGACTTGATTGCGGGAAATACGCTTAAAACAGAGCCACGTAGTACTACTCTTGGAGAAACGTATAATTGTACATTCATGGAGACAACAGATTCTGAGTTGAAAACCATCTATCTGCCTTACGGAGGATATCTGGAAGGTTTTAGCCATAAGAATCCTGTTCATGTGATTCTCTGGACCAAAACCCTCCTCTCTGGAACCCAAGGTTTCAGTGACGACAGTCCAGAGTATGGTTACTGGTACAACTATTTCGATGTTTACAACGGAAAGCAAGGTATATCAAACATACGTTTCGTGAGTGGTAGTAATGGAAATAACACCGGCCGCTACAAGGCGATGCCATTACGATTGATCAGTAAGAAAGTATTATAGAATCTTACACTTTAATATAAACCAGAGAATCCACAGCAGGCACTCAAGCCAGCTGTGGATTTCTTGATTCTAAACTTCCTTCCAATCAACCAGTCCTTTACCAGAATCATCCAGTTCTATAGCAATAGCTATTACCTTGCGTTTATCCGCCTTGAATGGTTCGGCATATTGTCTAGCCTTAATTTGCTCCGCTGCCGCATCAATGCCTCCATTGTTGCTCAGCTTCAGTTCCAGAACGTAGATGAAGTTATTGGTTTCCAACACCATATCTATCCTACCAGTAGAAATCATCTTCTCAACTTCCACCCTGCAGCCGATAGCATTGAAGATGGTACTCAAGATAAGACGGTACCTCTCTTCCATATCCATGCTGGCAAGTTTCTTATTGCTGTATGGCACATCCGCAATAAGCGCCTTCAGACATTTCATGGCTTCAGGCAAATCGCCAATTTTTAGAGAATACAGCAACATATTCTGTGTAGATATCACTATTGCATTTGATTTCAGCGTCAAAGCTGGCAAGACTATCTTGTATAGAGCCTTGCGTACTTCATAGTTTGGAATGCCCAGCAAATAAATTCCTTCCATATATCCCTTTATCGTGAGATAACCAGACTGATAGAGGAAAAGTTCAGCTCCACCACCTGTCACATCAGAAGTCTCCAAGGTATCGCTGTCTATCGGACATTTCTCGAAATCCTTCAATCTAATTTCCATATCATCTACAAACTTAGGAAGCAAAGAGGTTGCTCCAGATGAAGCCCAGTAATTCTTTAGACTGGAGTCAGCGAGGGCATTGATAAGACTGAATGGATTGAATATATCAACCATATTTTCATGACTGAAATGATAACCATCGTAGAATGCCGTCAACTGTACCACGGCTTCATCAAAAGTCCATCCTTTCTTTGTAGCCAACCTGTTAATCTCCGATTTAAAATCTGAGAGGAGTTCATCTTTCGTGATACCGCAAAGAGCTGCATACTCAGAATCAAAGCTGATATTACTTAAATTGTTGAGAACAGAGAAAAGAGAAATCTGCGTAAACTTGGTAATACCGGTAATGAAAACAAACTTCTCGTATTTATCATCAGCTTTGAGAATGGCAAAAACCTCTCTATAGATATCCGTACATGCTTCATGATGTGGAGTCTTCCAGGAATGCTGCAATGGAGAGTCGTATTCATCGATGAGGATGGCAACCTGTTGTCCAGTTTGCTCATATGACGTTTGGATAATGCCGTCAAAACGGTCGGCAAGTTTGGCGGTGGGCTTAGGTGTAATGTCATATTCCTTCTCTAATCTGTCGAAAGTGATGTCGAGATAAGAGCGTAAAGTTTCCGGCTCTGCGCCAGCACGACTCATATCGAGCCTGATGACAGGTCGCTTCACCCATTCCTTCTCCATCTGCATAATCTTCAACCCTTCGAAGAGTTCCTTCTTACCCAGAAAGTAGGCTTCGAGCGTATCTACCAACAGAGATTTACCAAAGCGGCGTGGGCGGCTCAGGTAATTATACGTTTTATTTCTATTGGCAAGTTGCCAGATAATATCTGTCTTGTCAACATAAAGATATCCACCCTTTCTGATTTTTTCAAAAGACTGGATGCCTACTGGTAATTTTCTATCGTTCATATCTACTATAATTGCTTGTCTAATTACAAAAAACAAAATTATCGTGACTTGCTAAGTTCACCTATATATGCCCCTTGCATATCAGGTACTTGCCATACGTATATTTCATTTTAATTCCGATTGCAAAGATACGAAAAAACAAAATAACTACCAAGCTTTTAGAATTTTTTCTATATAATTTATTCAAGATTCGCAAGTTCAGGATACTATCTTACGGCAATCTTCTGACCCTTAGCCTGAGCACAGGAGTGGGTAGATGCCTTCACGATGTAAATGCCGGATGGAACTCGCAGAATCATTCTCTGCTGTCCCGTTTAGTCTGGACGATTATTATATAAGTTATTAATATCCAATATTTTATGTTCTAGAAGTTGTGTATTCGATTTGATTTTGTACCTTTGCACTCATATGGCATCCTAGCCTATTTTAACCCGATGATTTCTAAACGGGACAGCAGTGATCTGGTTTAAAAAACAATATGATTTTGCCCCAGTTCTTTATGACCTGATGCAGTCAGAAAAGATTAGACAGCATCTTCATCATGATTAAAGTTCTCATAGAACTTCATTCGCTTCTTTTCTAATTCCGCAATTTCTTGATACATGAACTTACATGTAAAATCATAAATCGGCATTGCAGCACTATGCTCGTCTGCTTTCTTAAATTTCAACTTTTGGCTATAATAGTTCACAAGATGCTCATCAGGGTCACAATCAGCAGCAAATAAGAAAAGATATTCACAACCAACAATCTTTCTCAACTCAAAAATCAAAGGAACGATAAAATGCCAAAAGACGATTGCTCCCAGACTTTGGTCAAGATTATATTTATCCCAAACTTCACGACAATCATCATTGGCACAGAAATGCACAATCTCCACACCAGCAAAGGTTTTGCCCACATTCTTGATGTTTTTGTCGAAAATAGAATTGATTTCCTGAGAATCTGTTGTAGTATGAAGGATACGAGCCACTTCATCTTTCTTCAATCCTTTTTTTGCCCTAACAGATTCCAAAATGGCTTTCAATCCATCCCTATCTTCTTCTGGCACGTTTCCCCCATTCAGCTTTTCAGACAAAGTAGAACAAAGTTCCTTGAGCCTAGTCAATTTTTCTCCTTCTATGAATTCATCAAACAACAATCCACACTTCAAAGAAAAGAAGAACAACACATTAGCATCGCTATCTTTCACCACATAATAGGCAACAACACCAGACTCATCTTCTTGATAGGCCTCATTCAGCAAAGCATCCGCAACATTGTTGTTTCGAGTGCTATATAAAGAATCGATCAATCGCAAATTCTCTTCATTAGAAGCCAGCCGTTCACAACGAAGAGAATGTATCAAAGCCATTTGTTCCTCAGTTATTCTCATGGTTTATGCAGTATAAAGATTTAATTGACGCAAAACTGCTCGTCTTTCACGAACCCTGTTGGCATCAACCATAATGTCTTCTGTTTTCATCTCTACCTCAGATGAATCCTGTTCCTCAATGCCTTCTCTTGCGTGTTTCCAAGAAAACTCTCCATGCGTTAAAGTACTCAAACTCCAAGACTTCTGTGGAGCATAAGTTTTAAACACCATATCAAACACTGGCTCATATTGTACAACCTGCTCTTTATCCATCAATTCTGGGAGAGAATCATTTTTATAATGCTGGCGAATCTGAACCATGACAGGACCATATTTCCAAGCCTCAAATTGTGCATCAAACATGGGTTCGCCCTTTTGAATCAAGCACTCACGCTGCGTGAAATAAAGTAGCTTATGCAACTTCATTTCATCAATACGAACGCCAAAATCATCCATATAGCGCTTGTATATATAAGAGGCAACTTGTAATATTCCCATCATAGTCATTATTCATTTTATAGTTTATTGCCGCAAAGTTACGCTTTTTTATTGAAACCGCCAAAGAAAATCAAAAGAAATCTGCGAAAATCCGTGTAATCCGTGCCTTATCTATATCCTAAGAAGCTTATGACACACCCTCACAAAACGGGTGAATGAGAGCAAGAAAACGAATGAATGAGAGTAAGAAGAGGGGTAAACCAAGACTTTTCCCGAGATTAACCCATTATTAATACAGCAAGAAGGAAGAAAGGAGATAAGAGGAAGCCTGAAAAGAAATAAAAGGAGGAGAGAAAAGAAATAAGAGAAGGGAGAAAAGAAATAAAAGGTATAAGGAAATGAGATAAGGGGCATAAATGAAGAAAAGATGTTTTTAATTTGGTGGTTTCACCATTTATTCGTATCTTTGCCAACAAAGAGAATATCACTTAAAAGAAAGGCGAGCAATTATGGCAAGAAAACTATATCCGATAGGATTACAAACTTTCGAACGAATCCGAGTAGAGGATAAGTTCTACATTGACAAGACGGAATATGTATATCGTATGGCACATACGGATGGTACTTATTTCTTCCTGAGCCGTCCACGCCGTTTCGGAAAGTCGCTGTTGCTGACTACCATGAAGAGCTATTTTGAAGGAAAGAAGGAGCTTTTCAAAGGACTCGCCATCGAAAAGCTGGAAAAGGATTGGATAAGCTATCCGGTGCTTCATTTCGATATGAGCATGGGCAAACACATGGAGATAGCCCAGCTGGAAAGATATTTCGACCAGCAACTTGCAGAACAAGAGCAGAAATGGGGCATTACGAATCCGGCTGTTGATGCCAACGTCCGCCTCATCTCACTTATCCAGACTGCCTATAGGGAAACGGGCAAGCAAGTGGTAATACTGATTGACGAATATGATGCCCCTTTGCTTGATGTGGTGCACGAGGATGAAAAACTGGAAGAACTTCGCAACGCCATGCGCAATTTCTACAGTCCGCTAAAAGGATGCGAGAAATTGCTCCGCTTCGTATTCCTCACAGGCATCACCAAATTCTCTCAGCTCAGCATCTTCAGCGAATTGAACAACATCACCAATATCAGTATGGACGAGCCGTATGCCGGCATTTGCGGAATTACGGAAGATGAACTGGTGAACGGAATGCGGAATGACATAGAGGCACTTGCTGAAAAATTAAACTTATCGTATGAGCAGACGTTAGCTAAGTTAAAGGATAATTATGACGGCTATCATTTTACATGGCCTTCTCCAGACGTTTATAATCCGTTCAGCTTATTAACCTGCTTTGCCAAGCAGAAAATTGATTCCTACTGGTTTGGATCAGGCACTCCTACTTATCTGATCAATATGATGCGCAATTTCAACTTTCTGCCAGCGAACCTGGGCGAGAGTATGGAAGCCGGAAAGGATGACTTTGATGCTGCCACGGAAACCATGACCACCATCATGCCGCTGCTCTATCAGAGTGGCTACATCACCATCAAGGATTATGATGAAGAAACGGAGCTCTATACCCTAGCCATTCCTAACAAGGAAATAAGAGTTGGATTGTACAGAAGTTTGTTGCCTCATTATCTGACCTCAAAGACTGCGATGTGTAATACTACCATCGCCAAGATGTCGGTGCTTATTAAACAGGGCAAGATAGACGAAGCATTACAGTTGCTGAAATCGTTTTGGGAGACTGTGCCTTATTGCAACAACACCCATTACGAAGGGCATTACCAGCAAACGATGTATATCATCTTTGCCTTGCTCACGAATTTCAGGATTATAGTGGAGCAACATACGTCAAAGGGGAGAATTGATATAACCATGGAGACTGACGATACTATCTATGTAATGGAGCTGAAGTTTGGAAAGACTGCCCAGGAGGCTCTTGAGCAGATAGAAAGCAAGCATTATGCCGATGCCTTTGCCATGAGCGGCAAGGAAATTATCAAGGTAGGTATGAGCTTCAATATCAAAGATGACAACACCATCGTGTTCGATTGGAAATCATCAGAAATTTAGATGACAAAAAAAGCGTGCAGGCGACTATGATGTGGCTTGCACGCTTTTTCTTTTTATATTCATCCTACAGCCACGCTGCTCTTGATATCAGTATCACACCGAAGTACCTCTCCACCATCAGCAAGAAAGTCAGCGGCAAATCACCGAATTTCTTCCTCAGTTATTCTCATGGTTTATGCAGTATAAAGATTTAATTGACGCAAAAGTTCCCTATCTCAGCAAGCTTTCCCCAGGCGGTCCCATCCCGCACAACCATGGCGAGGGCTTTGATGCAGCATTAGATCTCCTCCCGCAACAGCCAGGCGGTCCCATCCCGCAAAATATGGCGAAGACCTTTGATGGTCCGCCAACCTTAGAGCGAAGTGGTTCTGAGCACCGAGTAGGGCGGTTTCCTCCCTCGCTCCTGAGGAGAGAGGGTCGGGGTGAGAGGTGGAGCCCTCTTTAAGGGTAAAGAGGGACGGGGTGATTTTCGAAAAAACAGCACAGAGGGCGGTTACATCCTTCTCATTTCGAGAAGGGTTTCTGTCCCCTACAAGGGGAACCGAAGGGGTTGTAAAGACTATTGAAGAGAGGCTTGGTGAGAAAGGTGGAGCTCTCCTTGCAGGAGAGACGGAGAGGTAGAAAATACAGCACTGCAGACTTTACGTATGCCCTATCCGTGAGATCCGTGAAATCCGTGTGCGAATGAGCAATTGCCTATCATTCACTGCGGACTTCACACCCGCCCCATCTGTGTAAATCTGTGAAATCTGTGGGACAGAAAAGTGTTAAGAAGGATCCAAAAGATTACCTCTTGTTTTTTATCTTATATATCCCAACAAATCAAGATACATCATTCTTGACTCTAAGCACTCATCTTCAGGAATATGATTTGCCTCTTTCTCCAAACTCTCAGTAGAGTACAAGAATTTGAAGCCATTCTTTTCATAAAAATGAAGCACATTTTCCTTATTGTAAGCATCAACAACAATGAAACGGCAACCAGTCTTATTGTCTGGTAACAAAAACCAAGATATGATATAGTCTATCGCTTGTGATCCAATACCATCATGAGTACTTTGAAAATCCTTGGCTACTCCAAGTCTTCCAATCAATACTGCAGGATAACTCCTTGTTCTTTTAGAATTAGGAATTTTCCTCTGTATTCGATTTCTTGAAGCATTTGGAATTAAAGCTGCCTTGATACTGTCGTTAGCTAATGTAAAGGCACAGACTATTTCATCCTTACCACTTCTTTCAGTTGCAAAGAAATATGTCTTCCCTAATAATTGCCCATCATAGAGACAAGCCTCTCGATGAAAGAAGTCATCAAGGTCTTTATCGCCACAGCTAAAAGTATCAAGCTCCTCTTTTGTCGTAACTCGATAAAGAGAGCAATTACTTTGCAAAAGGACTCTTTCCTCCATGCGCTTTCAAATTAGCAGTTGAACGAATCAAAATCTTCTCAACGTCATCAAATGACATTCGCAATGCCTTTCTTTGTGGATTGCGTTCATTCTCCTCTGCCTCACGAACAAATCGTTCAGCGGTCTCACCTGTCAAAACAGGAATGCTTCTTATCTCTAATGCCATAATCTTCTCCTTTTAAACGTTTAACTCTGCCGCAAAATTACGCTTTTTCTTCGAAACCACCAAGAAAATCGAAAGAAATCTGCAAGTTATCAGCAAATAACCACAAAATCAACCGTAAACTATAAACTATTAACTGTTATTCTATAATGAATTGTGCATGCAAAGTTAAGAAAAAAACAATATTCAAAGGCAAAAAACCAAGAAAAATCTCAGGAACTTATAATTTTTTATAAAAAGAACAATATATTATACCTTTTCTAGCGTAATCTAGATTTTTTTGTTAACTTTGCAGGAAAAGTACAATATTGAACTTTCGCATGTGGCTTAAGTACGGGCTGAAGGCCCAAAAGCTCCTAGCCCAGGGCATCGCCCTGGGTATGA
>ENA-OPDC01000419-OPDC01000419.1-human-gut-metagenome-genome-assembly--contig:-NODE-419-length-19561-cov-2.679073_pt1 | contig 19561 bp, 7 predicted proteins | sample MGYA00241620_ERZ501503 | MGnify/ENA primary metagenome ERZ501503 (study PRJEB25962, sample SAMEA2042659) | human gut metagenome | biome: human gut; feature: human-associated habitat; material: faeces...
AATCTGTCGGATTCTGTGATCGTACCGATTGCCGGAATGATCATAACCTTTGTGTTGTGCTATGAGCTGATTTCCATGCTCACCGAAAAGAATAACATGCATGATATAGATACATGGATGTTTTTTAAATATTTTTTCAAGATGTGGATAGCAGTCTGGTTCGTAAGCAATGCTTTTACGATCACAATGGCGATTTTTGATGTTGGACAGAATGTAGTGAACCGGGCGGCAGGTGTTATCAACCAGCAGACGGCAATCAATATTGATTCGGTAATTACCTCGATGGAGACAGCAATGGAATCAATGGAAATAGGAGAGCTGATTATACTGGCACTGGAAACGCTCCTGGCGAGTCTGTGCCTAAAGGTTATATCCGTTTTTATAACGGTTATTTTATATGGCCGTATGATAGAAATTTATCTGTATTCGTCAATCGGTGCAATTCCGTTTGCCACTATGAGCAACCGGGAATGGGGACAGATTGGCAGCAATTATTTAAGAGGATTGTTTGCACTGGCATTTCAAGGATTTTTTATCATGATGTGCGTGGGCATTTATTCTGTATTGGTTGCCAACATACAGGTATCAGATAATGTGCATACAGCACTGCTCAGTGTAATGGCTTATACAGTAATACTATGCTTTAGTCTTATGAAAACAGGTAATTTTTCAAAGAGTATCTTTAATGCACACTAAATGTGGAAAAGGAGACGATGAAAATGGCTTTTGTATCAGTACCAAAAGATCTGACAAAAGTAAAAAATAAAATTATTTTCAATCTTACAAAACGACAGCTTATCTGCCTTGGTATTGCAGCGGCAGTAGGGCTTCCGTTTTATTTCCTGTCAAGGGGGTTGATTGGTTCGAGTAATGCGGCAACCGGAATGTGTCTGCTGATGCTTCCGGCTTTTTTATTTGCCATGTATGAAAAAGATGGACTTCCTTTAGAGAAAGTCCTCAAAAACGTGATTACAGTAAAATTTATCCGTCCTCCGGTACGGAAATATGAGGTGGAAAACCTCTATGAAAAAAAGAGAATTTTGACAAAAGCGAAAGGAGGTACCGTTCGTGGAAAAAGTAAGAAACGATAAGAATCTTCCAGAGCAGACAGAAGAATTTTCCCATCCGGATGACTGGTGGCTGGATGAAGAGGATTCTGCTGATGGTTTACCAGTGTTTGATCCGGATGAGGCAGAAGATTATGCAAAGGACAGACAGCGTTTGATGGGAGTACCGATGGTTACGGGGTATGAAGCACTGGAGCGACACCGAGGTGTCCGCAGACCAAGACGTAAATTAAGCAGACGGGAAAAACGTGCCTGGAAAAAAGCCCAGAAATATGAAATGAAATTACATAAGGCACACGAAAAAGAAGAAAGAAAACTTGCGAAGCAGGCGGCAAAACAGGCTGCTCGTGAAGAAAAGGCGGCACAGAAACAGGCAAAGAAAGAAGAAAAGCATAAAAAAAAGACAAAGCCGTCGGGTTCTGTAAAATCCAGTGGAAAAAAAGGTACTGTAAAGAAAATATCCAGTACGAATAAAGACAGTAGAAATAAAGGGAAAGATATTACCGCACAGCAGGCCATTCCATACAGGGAAATGGGAAAAGACGGAATCTGTCGTGTGGAGGATGGGTATTATTCAAAGACGATTCGTTTTTATGATATCAACTATCAGTTGGCACAGAATGAGGATAAAAATGCGATTTTTGAGAACTGGTGTGATTTCCTGAATTATTTTGACAGCACCATCCATTTTCAGTTGTCCTTTATCAATCATCACAGCAACATGACAGAATATGAAGATGTGATCCGTATCAAAAAGCAGAATGACAGTTTTGATGATCTGCGTATGGAGTTTGCCCAGATGCTCAGAAGTCAGTTAGCAAAAGGAAATAATGGTCTTGTCAGAACCAAGTATATTACATTTGGGATTGAAGCTGATAATATCCGGGAAGCGAAACCGAAGCTGGAACGTATCGAAACAGATATACTCAATAATTTTAAAGTTTTCGGGGTATCTGCGTATCCATTAAATGGTGCGGAGCGTTTGCAGATCATGTATGAAACATTCAACCAGAATGTCAAAGTGCCATTCAAGTTCAGCTATGATGATATGCTGCGTACTGGGTTGAATACAAAGGATTATATTGCACCATCCAGTTTCCTGTTCAAAAATGGAAAGGATTTTCAGATGGGAGATACCATCGGAGCAGTGTCCTATCTGCAGATTCTGGCACCAGAGCTGACGGATAAAATGCTTGCTGAATTTCTGGAAATGGACTGTAACCTGCTTGTTAATCTGCATATCCAGTCCATCGACCAGATGAAAGCGATCAAATTGGTCAAAAGTAAGGTTACGGATATTAACCGCATGAAAATTGAGGAACAGAAAAAAGCGGTACGCTCCGGATATGATATGGATATTATACCGTCTGACCTGAATACATACGGTGGGGAAGCGAAAAGACTTCTGGAAGATTTACAGTCAAGGAATGAAAGAATGTTTCTTGTGACTGTGGTGTTTTTAAATACAGCAAAAAATAAACAGGAGCTGGAAAATGCGGTATTTCAGACGGCAGGTATTGCACAGAAATACAACTGTGTATTAAAAAGACTGGACTATCAGCAGGAGCAGGGCCTTATGAGCAGTTTGCCGCTTGGAAGAAACTGGATTCCAATCAAGCGGGCATTGACTACCACATCGACAGCTATTTTTGTTCCATTTACGACGCAGGAACTGTTTATGGGTGGGGAATCTATCTATTATGGGTTAAATGCCCTGTCTAATAACTTAATCATGGCAGATCGGAAAAAGCTGAAAAATCCCAATGGTCTGATACTTGGTACTCCTGGATCTGGTAAATCCTTTGCGGCAAAAAGAGAGATTACCAATGTATTTATTGTCACAAAAGACGACATTATCATCTGTGATCCGGAGGGTGAATATTTTCCGTTAGTCCGGGCATTTAACGGGCAGGTTATCCGTATTTCTCCGACCAGTCATGATTACATCAATCCAATGGATATTAACATCAATTATGCGGATGATGACGATCCGCTATCGTTGAAATCAGATTTTATCCTTTCGCTTTGTGAACTGGTAGTAGGAGGAAAAAACGGTCTGGAACCAGTGGAAAAAACAATCATTGACCGATGTGTGCGTCTGGTATATCAGGACTATCTTTCAGAACCGGTTCCGGAGAAAATGCCAATCCTGGAAGATCTATATAATCTGCTTCGCAAACAGGAAGAGGCTGAGTCGCAGCGGCTGGCAACGGCACTGGAAATCTATGTAAATGGTTCCCTGAAGGTGTTTAATCACCGTACAAATGTAGAGTTGAACAATCGTCTGGTATGTTTCGATATTAAAGACCTTGGTAAACAGCTTAAAAAACTTGGTATGTTGATTGTTCAGGATCAGGTTTGGAACAGGGTAACAGTCAACCGTTCTGCTCATAGGTCTACCAGATATTACATTGATGAGTTCCATTTGTTGCTGAAAGAAGAACAGACAGCAGCATACAGTGTAGAAATCTGGAAAAGATTCCGTAAGTGGGGCGGTATCCCGACTGGTATCACGCAGAACGTAAAAGACCTGCTTGCTTCAAGGGAAATCGAGAATATCTTTGAAAACTCAGACTTTATCCTGATGCTCAACCAGGCATCCGGGGATCGACAGATTCTGGCAAAGCAGCTTAATATTTCAACACACCAGCTTTCCTATGTAACAAACAGTGGAGAGGGAGAAGGGCTGATTTTTTATGGAAATACAATTATTCCATTTAAGGACAGATTCGATAATACCCTTATGCTTTATGCGTTAATGTCATCGAAACCGGAAGATGTAGAGAAGCGTGAAAAACTCGGCATCAAAGGCAGAGACGATAGTTAAAGGGGTGACAGCAGAGTATGAGAAAATGGGTGGCAGGATTGTTACTTTCTATATCTGTTATATTGCTTACGATCAGTCTGTATTTCTTAATGGGATTTTTTATGCAGGAAAGACAGGATAATCAGTTACAGCAGGAACTGCAGGAGCTAATGCAGAAAAGAGAGGATGAATCGGAAGAAGATGCTTCCGGCGATTCTTTGATAGAGATAGATGCTGGAATTTTGGCATTGCATGAAGAAAATCCGGATTGTATTGGCTGGCTGACCATTGATGGAACGAGAATAGACTATCCGGTCATGTACCGGCCCGGAGATAAAAATTATTATCTGCATCGAGATTTCAACGGGGAATATTCTGCAAATGGTTGCTTATTTTTGGCAGAGGAATGTGTACCAGGAGATTCGGACAATCTGATCATATATGGACATCACATGAACAGTGGGAAGATGTTTGCTGACCTTGAGAAATATAAGGACGAAAGATTTTACGAAGAACATCCGACAATCCTGTTCCGCACGATATGGGGAAATGAACAGTATCAGATATTTGCAGCATTTACAACACCCGTTTATACAGGAAATGATTTTGATTATTACAGTTTTATCAAAGCAGGAACAGTGGATGATTATAAAAAATTTGTTGCTTCCGTTAAGGAAAAGTCGCTTTATCAGACAGGAACAACAGCAAAATACAGAGATAAGTTACTTACACTGTCTACTTGTGAGTATTCCCAGAAAAATGGGCGTATGGTACTGGTTGCAAAGAAAAATAACGGAAAGGAATAAAACGGAAAATTACCATAGATCAGGAGATGATGACCATGCAGGAGCATGAATATAAAGCAAGGGACAAGACTGTCCAGAAGATGAGCCGGGATGGACTTAGGGAAAAAAATCTCCGCAGTAAAAAGGAAAAGCGGATTACCGGGCGTGAGGCTGATGAGAAGAAAACAGCCGGACACAGGGAACAGGAGCTGGACTTTGGAAAGGTCAGAAAAACTCATACTGCAGAAGAAACAGTTGAGGGAGTGAAAGAAGGAAAACACAGACTGCAGTCCAGACACGCTTTTCTGGAACAGGAAGAAATTGCAGAAGCGGAAGAAATGGAAAACTCAGAAATGAGTGATGATAAAGCAGGCGGGGAGAAATCTCCGTCTGTTTCACGTTCCAGACTTCGGAAAGAAAGTATCCGGGGGCATCCGGAACGGAAATTTGAACGTGATTCTGAAATAACAGAACCGGACAGGCAGAACCGAAAGAAAAAGATGGTCACAGCCTATGCAGCAAAAGAGCAGAAACGCTACCATGAAAAGTCAGAAGTTGATGAAAAATCAATGGAAGACTTTCGGGAAGAGATTAAAGATAAGACGAAAAGGGAACAGACGCTAAAAGAACAGAAAAAATCAAAATCCCGTCTTTCCTTTGAAGATGAAAGTAAAGGTATGATTCCCGGTAGCGGAATGGCAAGAAAGGGAGCAACCGTTGTTTCAGAAACGGTATCTGCCTATGGTCAGAAAAAAATCAGAGAGGGTACCGATGATAATGCTGCTCTTGATGCAGCAAATCAGATGGAACTTGCGGGAGAAAGTCTTGCAAGAAAGTCAATTTACGTTCGGGAACGGTTGAAAGAAAAACGACAGAGAAATAATCGGTTAAGGGAATCTGTTCTGGAAGAAACAGAAAAATCCCGTTTGCAGTTTGGTACCAGTGTTTCCAATGAAGCAAAAAGGGCGGTTCAGAAAGAAGCAGAGCAGAAGAAACAGTCTGCATTAAAGAAATTACTGCAGAAAAAGCGTTACCAGAAGCAATATCAGGCTGCGAAACAGGGAAAAGCTGTGAAGGACGCAGTGCTTGTAAATGCACAGCGATTTACGGAAAAAGCCAAAGCTGCGGTTAAGGAGCTTGTGGCACAGAACAGAAATATCCTCCTGTCCATAGGAGTTCTGGTGCTGCTGTTTGCGTTAATGGCAACGAGCCTGTCAAGCTGTGCTGCGTTATTCCAGGGCAGTTCCAATGCTATTATTTCTACCAGTTATTCCAGTGAGGATGAGGATATTTATGCTGCGGAAAATGCTTATGTGGCATTGGAAAATGCACTGAATGAGCAGATCAATCAGATGAAAGCAAACCATTCCGACTATGATGAGTTCCAGTTTCAGATTGATGAGATCGGACACAATCCGTATCAGCTTATTTCTTATTTGACAGTCAAGTATGGCGGTTTTACCTATGCCGAGGTTGCGGATGAGATTCAGGAGATTTTCAGGGAACAGTATGGATTATATACGGATTCAACACGAGAAACCGTAACAGAAAAGAAAACAGTCAGGGTTGGAGAATCACTGGGACAGGTTGTGACCAGTGGATATTGCAACTGTCCGATTTGTTGCGGGCAGTGGAGTGGAGGCCCGACTGCAAGTGGAGCGTATCCACAGGCGAATCACACGATTGCGGTGGATGCTTCTAATCCATTTGTGCCAATGGGAACCCATGTCATTATGAATGGTGTGGAGTATGTAGTTGAGGATACCGGAAATTTTGCACAGTATGGTGTGCAGTTTGATGTATTCTACGGCGGTCATGCTTCTGCGTCAGCACATGGGCATCAGACCTGGGAAGCATACATAGCAGACAGCAATGGAAGTCAGGAAGTGGAAGTAACGACAACAAGAGAAGTGAACCGGCTGGATGTAACACTTACGAACCATAACCTGGATGCAGTTTTAAGAAACCGTATGACAGACAAGGAACAGGAGCAGTATGACGCTTACAACAAATACTATGGAAATCGTGATTATCTGTTTGACCTTAACACAATTCCGACAGGTGGGGCAGGCTTTGGATATGATATTCCGGCAGAAGCACTTTCTGATCCGCAGTTTGCCAAGATGATCCGGGAAGCGGAAAAATATCTGGGTTATCCGTATGTCTGGGGCGGTGCATCGCCATCTACCAGTTTTGATTGCTCTGGTTTTGTATGCTGGGTAATCAATAATTGCGGAAATGGATGGAACGTGGGAAGAACAACAGCGGACGGACTTCGTTCTTATTGTTCCTATGTATCTCCATCTGATGCAAAACCGGGAGATCTGATCTTTTTCCAGGGAACTTATGATACGCCGGGAGCGAGCCATGTTGGAATTTATGTAGGAAATAACATGATGATTCATTGCGGGAATCCGATTCAGTATACAAGCATTGCAAGTTCTTACTGGCAGCAACATTTTATGGCATTTGGCAGACTTCACTAGAAGGGAGTGAATGAGAGATGAATATGCGATTAAAAAAGGTTCTGGATGATATTCAGAAAACTGAAAACAAGATTCTGGAATTGCAGGAGCATGTAAGGCAACTGAGAATCCAGAAAAAGCAGATGGAAGATGCAGAAATCATTAAGGCAATCCGTTCCATGAAAATGGATAGCCGAAAGATGCTGACTTTTCTGGATGGAATTCAGAACGGAACAGTTACCATGCAGTTTGATGAAGAGGGCAATCTTTCTATGGATAGTTCTGAAACAGGTATAAAGAAAGAAGAAAATATGGATAGCGAAATGTTAACCGGACTGATAGAAGAAAGAGAGGATTTGGAAGATGAAGAATAAAGTAATGAAAAAAATTTTGATGATTATGTTGTCGTCAACAATACTGATGGGTTCTGCCAGTGTGACTGCATTTGCACAGGCAAATGAAAATGCAGAGCAGACAGAAGCAGTGGAACAGGTGATAGAAGAACAGCCGGCAGAGCAGCCTACCACAGAGGAAACACCGTTTTCCACACCGGGAAACGGACAGCTTGTGGATGATAAGGAGAATGACAGTTCCAAGCAGTTTCTGACTGTACAGACAAAGAATGGAAATACCTTTTATATGGTCATTGACCGTTCCGGTACTTCCGAGAACGTGTACATGATGTCACTGGTAGATGAAAATGATCTGGCAGAGTTCTTAGACGAAAACGAGGAAACCGAGAAAAAAGAGGAATCAGCAGTTGTTCTTCCGGAAACGACTGCAGCACCAGAACCAGAAACTACCGTACAGCCAGAAACAGAAGTGAATCCAGAATCCGGTGGTAATAAAATGTTTGGTTCTGCGATCCTGGGCGGCGGCATTGTACTGGTATTCGGTGGTTTAGCTGCTTTTGCTTTAAGTAAATTCCGAAAGAAAAAAGAGGACGGTATTGTAGAGGAAGGCCTGGAATTTGCTGATGACAGTTACATCAATGAAGATGAAGAAAATGCGGAAGATCAGCAGAAATAACAAAAAAGCATAAGGTATGGAGAAAGGGCAGTTCTTTATGGACTGCCTTTTTGACAGGAACAGGAGGAAAACATGGCGAAATTTTTAGTGATTGCAGAGAAACCGAGCGTGGCACAAAGCCTTGCAAAAAATTTATCTGCTTATCAGAGAAAGGACGGGTATCTGGAGGGGAACAGTTGCATTGTCAGTTGGTGTCTGGGACACCTGGCAGAATATGCACCACCGGAAATTTATAATGAAAAATATGCAAAATGGCAGTTTGAGGATTTGCCGATCATTCCGGAAGTATGGAAAGTTCAGGTATCAGAAGATAAAAAGAAGCAGTTTGATGTGCTATGCGGCTTAATGAACCGGGCAGATGTAGCATATCTGGTCAATGGCTGTGATGCCGGAAGAGAAGGAGAACTGATTTTTAAAAGAGTTTATGATTTGGCAGGCTGTCAGAAACCAGTGAAGCGTCTGTGGATCAGTTCAATGGAAGATGAAGCCATTCAGAAAGGATTTCAGTCCCTAACTGACGGGAGAGAATATGCAGGGCTTTGTAATGCTGCGGTATGCAGGGCACAGGCGGATTGGTTGATTGGAATGAACGCAACGAGAGCCTACACAACCAGATATTTTAAGCGTTTGGTAGTTGGCAGGGTACAGACACCGACGCTTGCCATGCTGACGGAAAGAAAAGAGAAGATCGAGCATTTCAAGAAAGAAGCCTATTATAAGGTTTCTCTGTCAGATGGGAAACTTATGGTAACATCAGAGAGTATCCCGTTAGAAATGGAAGCGGAAGAATTAAGAAAACTTTGTGATGGGACAGAAGCACTGGTCACAAGGGTAAAAAGAGAGCAGAAAAAGACTTTCCCACCAAAACTTTATGATCTGACCGGTCTGCAGAGGGAAGCAAATCGTTTTTTTGGATACACTGCCCAGAAGACATTGGATATGCTGCAGGAGCTGTACGAAGAAAAGATGGTTACCTATCCGAGAACAGACAGTCAGTATGTAACCGAAGATATGAAAGAAACGGTAAAAATGCTTGCCGAAGGCATGACAGATTTTCTTCCGTTTCTGGAATCTGGACAGACTAGAGGTAACATAGATCGTGTGGTTAATAATGCAAAGGTATCTGATCATCATGCAATACTGCCGACAAAAGAAGCAATGGAAAAAGGCATGGGAGGACTTTCCAGTGGAAAGAAAAATCTGCTGATGCTGATCGGACAGCAGCTTGTTCAGGCAACAGGGGAAGAGTACCTTTATGAGCAGACAGAAATTTCCGTACAGTGCAAAGAACATGAATTTACTGCAAAGGGAAAGCTGCCTGTACAGATGGGCTTCAAAGAAGTGGAAGAAGCCTTTCGGAAATACTGTGTAAAGGATAAGAAACCTGACGAACCGGATCATAAGACAGAACTTCCAGAAGGATATGAGGAAGGAATGACTCTTGCCTCTGTGAAGGCAGAGAAGAGTACACATTATACTTCCCCGCCGAAGATGTTTACCGAAGATACCCTGCTTGCTGCGATGGAAACAGCGGGGAATAAGGAATTTGATTCTGAAACAGAGAAAAAAGGACTTGGGACACCGGCAACCAGAGCGAATATCATTGAGAAGCTGGTATCTTCCGGTTATGCAGAACGTAAAGGAAAACAGATTCTTCCTACCGTAGCAGGATGTGAGCTGATTCATGTAATGCCGGAGAATCTGAAATCTGCAGGCCTGACAGCAGAATGGGAGAATCAGCTTCTGATGATGGAAAAGGGGGAAATCCAGGAAGATGAATTTATGAATGGGATTGTATCCATGATTAATGAGATTCTTTCTATGTGCAGGGCAATTTCGGAAGAAGAACGGAACCGTTTTCAGATTGCAAAGGAAGTAATCGGGAAATGCCCGGTATGCGGTTCTGATGTATATGAGGGTAAGACCAATTATTACTGCTCTGACAGAAGCTGTCAGTTTGCTCTGTGGAAGTCGAACCGCTTTCTGGAAAGTATGAAAAAGTCGATGGATAAAAAGATGGCGGTGGAGCTTCTGAAAAATGGACGTACCCATGTGAAAGGACTGTATTCCAAGAAAAAAGACAGCAAATTTGATGCCGATCTGGTATTAGGGTTAGAAGATGGAAAAGCCAGATTCAGTCTGGAATTTCCTAAAAAGAAGAAATAAGGCACAGACGGAAGGAGGAATGAGTTATGGCTCATTTAGATGAGATACGGGGACTTGCGGAGTATCATGCAACCCGTATCAGCAGTTCACCAAGGGACTGGATGAATTATCTGGATACTGCAGCCAGACTGTATCGGTATCCATTTATGGATCAGCTTTTGATCCACGCGCAGCGTCCAAAAGCAACTGCCTGTGCTTCGCTGGAATTATGGAATGAAAAAATGCTGCGGTGGGTAAACCGAGGAGCAAAGGGAATTGCTCTTTTGGATGAAACCATGCAGAAAACAAGACTCCGATATGTATTTGATATTCAGGATACTCATAAGGTAAAAGGTGGAAGAACCCCTTACCTGTGGCGGTTGCAGGAGAAGCAACAGGAGGAGTTATTAAACCATTTAGAAGAAGTTTATGGACTGGAAGCTAAAGATACAGGAAGTCTTTCTGATGCACTGATGGCAACAGCAAAGTATATGGTAGAAGAAAATCTGGATGAATACCTGGATGGCTTGACATATGTGATGGAAGGAACGTACCTGGAGGAGCTGGAAGAAGATACCATACGCAGTGAATTTCGCAGTCTGTTGACAGACAGCATTTATTATACGCTGGCTTCCAGATGCGGACTTGATCCGTTGGAACGGCAGGAAGAAATGGACTTCGTACATATCACAGACTATAACAGTTTATCAGTGCTGACATTTATTGGAAATGCGACGAGCATGGCCAGTGAGTCTGTGCTAGTGGATATTGGAAGATTTGTACACCGTATTTCATTAGAAGAAATGAAAAAGGGTATTGAAAATTCTGAGGAAAGGAATTATAATAAATTTAACACGTTAATTCGTGAAAGTGAAGAAAACAACAACAGAATCATAGAAAACGAATATTCACAGGAAGATGAAGGAGGAAATGAGCATGGGACTGACATATCATCGCAAAGGGGATTATCTGTTTCCGAATCTGACAATCCAGGAGACAGAGGTACAGATTGGGAAATACGGAATGCTGCGGAGGACATTTCTGAAGGAACACAAGAACAGCCTGTATCAGAGCCTGTTACTGACCGGGAAACTGAACAGCCATCTGGAAGAGATCGAGAAAACAGCACAGAAGAGATTGGAAGTACAGATGGCGAAACTGTTGGAGAAGAATCCGGCACCATCGAAAGAGGAGAACCCGATGGCGTGGACAGCACATATGAACAGTCTGACGGCAACAGCGGAAGAGAGCATCTTGACGGAATTGGTGTACAGCTAATTGAAGACACAAGTGAAGATCAGTTAAGTAAAGCAGAGGAAGAAATTGCCTCTGCTTTATCTTTGCCCGAACTTCCATCTGTAAATGAACAGAAAAGAGAAATCGAAAACAGAATAGCTGCCCTCTATGCCGGGGAGATTGCCATTCCAAGTGAGGTGGTCGATGAGGTTTTAAGAACCGGAGGAAACCGAAGCAAGAGCCAGCTTCGTATTATCTATAATTTTATGAGTGAACAGACACCGGAAGAATATACAGAGTTTGTGAAGCGGGAGTATGGGACTGGTGGAAAGGGCTTTGAAATCAATGGCATGGAATATTCTGTCTGGTTTGACGAAACGGGATTGCAGATTGCAGTAGGGCATACGGTTACCGATCAGATTCTGGATAAGGCGTTTTTATCCTGGGAAGATGTGAGTGGTCGTATCCATCAGCTTTTGAAGCAAGGCGAGTATGCACCACAGTCTGTACTTGATGTTGCAAGGGAGAATGCGATAAAGGAACATGCCCAGGCACTTGCCTATATGAAAGCGGATATGGCAGAGGGTGTAGCAGAACTTGTCTTTGATGAAGAGGATTTACCACATCTTCACAGTATTTATCCGGAAATTACTGATTATCTGGAAGAGAAACTAACAGAGCCGGAGTGGCTGGCAGATCTGAACGAGCGTCTGGAAGGACTGGCAATGGCTTATGAGGAAGATAAAAGCATTATGCGGTTCCGCACCTATAATCCAATCAGAATATCCGGTCAGTTTCAGAAATTTGCAGCAGAAGTAATTCCATACAATGCCAGAGATGAATTCGCATGGCAGGAACATAAGGTATTTATTACTCAAGATGAAATAGATGCTTTTCTTGCCGGTGGCGGTCCGTATTCGGATGGAAGGCTTTCTACCTATTCTTTTTATCTTCTGAATGGAGATGATAAGGCAAGGACAGATTTTATCAAGGAAAAATATGGGATAGGCGGTCAGAGCCATGCTTTATGTGGAGCAGACAATTCACATGCAGATTATGATGGGAAAGGTTTGAAGCTGGAGAGAGGGGACTATGGGAATCCAGATACTTCGGTGTTGCTGCCCTGGGCAAAAGTTGCAAAAAGAATCGGCTATCTGATTGATAACCAGCAGTTCTTACGTTCCGCAGATTATTCCCGTATGCCGGAATATGAGAGGGAACGGATTGCAGGAAAAGTGATCAGTTTTTATGCAAGGCTGCCAGAAGAAATCGAGCGTCCGTTCAAGCAGGATTTCTTTAATGAAGAAGCAAGAAAAGAACTTCCTGTTATGCTGAATGATTCGGGGCAGTCGCAGAAATTGTTACAGGCGATGGACGATGCACTGGCAATGCTGCCATTGGATTTTGAATCAGTGAATGAAACTTATGAGAAGAAATTACAGCTATTGACGGAAGTACATCAGTATGTGGAAGGCAGCTATACGATTTTCCCAGCACAGGAAGTACCAGATCAGGCAGATGGCTTAGATGGATACCAGATGTCTTTATTTGATATTGTGAGTGCCTCCGAACCAGAAGAAAATACAGAAGAACCAGAAGTGGAAGAATCGTCTGCAGAAATGGAGGAGGTACAAAAAGGGGAACCAGAATCTGAGCCAGAAGATGTAGTTGTACAGGAACAGTGGGACGAGAATGTATTTGAATATCAGGGGTATCATTTTGAAGCAGTGGGGATTCTTCCGCAAGGTCTGGAAGGGAAAGAACTGGTAAACCAGACAAGAGGAAATACAGAATTGCACTTGACTACCTACGAGCGAGAAGAAGATATTTTATATTCCTATGCAGGATTCTACGAAGCGAGTGGTTCATCAAAAGCTGATATTTTCCGGTGTATGGAAACCGGACGAAATTATATTCCAGGGGAGAACGAACTGTTTGGCTATGAGGGAGAATTTTTACCATATCTGCAGAATGAACAGGTGCAGGAACAGGAACCTCATAATTTCCATATTACGGACGATAACCTTGGTGCTGGCGGTCCGAAGGCAAAGTTTAAAGCAAATATGGAAGCTATCCGGCTGCTGAAAGAACTGGAACAGGATCAGAGATTAGCAACATCGGAAGAACAGGAAGTGTTGTCGAGATATGTTGGATGGGGCGGTATTCCCCAGGCTTTTGAAGAAAGAAACAGTGCCTGGGTAGAGGAATACACGCAGTTAAAAGGAGTCCTCACGCCAGAAGAATACAGTGCAGCAAGGGCATCAACGCTGAATGCCTTTTATACTTCTCCGACAGTTATCAAGGCTATGTATGAAGCACTTGGAAATATGGGACTGAAACAGGGAAATATCCTGGAACCATCGTGTGGAGTCGGTAACTTTATGGGACTGATTCCGGAGAGTATGAGCAAAGCCAATATGTACGGTGTAGAACTCGACCCGGTTTCGGGAAGGATCGCAAAACAGCTTTACCAGAAGAACAGGATTGCAGTACAGGGATTTGAGGAAACCAGTTACCCGGACAGCTTTTTTGACTGTGTGATTGGAAATGTACCGTTTGGGGCATATCAGGTCAGTGACCGCAAGTATGACAGATACCATTTTACGATCCATGATTATTTTATCGCAAAATCCTTAGACCTGGTACGTCCGGGAGGAGTGGTGGCAGTTGTCACATCAAGCGGTACAATGGATAAACAGAATCCGGAAGTCCGACAGTATTTTGCAAACCGGGCAGACCTGCTTGGGGCAATCCGCTTACCGAACAATGCTTTCCAGAGAAATGCCAATACCAGTGTGGTTGCGGATATTCTGTTTTTCCAGAAAAGGGACAGGGCTGCGATCACAGAGCCAGACTGGGTACAGTTAAAAACCACATCAGAAGGCTATACGGTCAATTCTTATTTTGCTGACCACCCGGAAATGGTGCTTGGGGATTTCACAACAGAAAGTACCCAGTACGGAAAACAGGAAGTAACAGTAAAGGCAAAAGAGGGAGCAGATCTGGCAGAGCAGATAAAAGAAGCGGTAAAGTATATCCAGGGAACTATCACAGAGCAGGAGATTTTGGATACGGAACTGGAAGAACAGGTGGTATCCATACCGGCAGATCCGAACATTAAGAACTTCAGCTTTGCACTTGTCGGAGAGGATATTTATTACAGGGAAAATTCTGTTATGAATAAGATGGAACTTCCCGTTGTGACAGGCGAACGTGTCAGAGGCATGGTTGCCATCCGGGATGCAACAAACAGGCTTCTGGAACGGCAGTTGGAAGAATGCAGTGATGAAGAGGTTGCCAGCTTACAGGCTGAATTGAATCAGGTTTATGACAGCTTTACTGCAAAATATGGACTACTCAGCAGCAATGCGAATAAAAGAGCGTTCAGCATGGACAGCAGCTATTGCCTTTTGACTTCCCTTGAATTTTTGGACGAAAAGGGCGAGTTGAAGCGGAAAGCAGACATATTTACGAAAAGGACGATCCGCAGGGCAGAGCCGGTAACATCGGTAGATACTGCAAGTGAGGCACTGGCGGTATCTATCGGGGAAAAGGCAAAAGTGGATATTCCTTATATGATGGAGCTTACCGGAAAAACAGAGGAGGAGGTCACAGAGGAGCTTACAGGTGTTATCTTCAAGAATCCGCTTACGGATAAATGGGAGCCATCCGACGAGTATCTTTCCGGGAATGTCAGGGAGAAGCTGAACATTGCAAAGCAGTTTGCAGAGAACCACCCGGAATATATGGTCAATGTACAGGCACTGGAACGGGTACAGCCGAAAGATCTGGACGCTTCCGAGATTGAAGCAAGGCTTGGTGCAACATGGATTTCGCCGGACTATATTACAGAGTTCATGGCAGAAACATTCCATACACCACGACAGCATATCAATTATGAGCGTATCAAAGTACAGTATGCAGAAGTGACCGGACAATGGAACGTAAAAGGAAAGAACGTGGACAGCAGCAATAACCCGCTTTCCACCGCAACTTACGGAACACAAAGGGCAAATGCTTACAGGCTGTTGGAGGATGCACTGAATCTGCGTGACACAAAAATCTATGACACAATACATGATGCGGATGGGGAACACCGGGTACTGAACCGGAAAGAAACCACCCTGGCACAGCAGAAGCAGGAACTGATCAGGGAAGAATTTAAAGAGTGGATTTTTAAGGATATGAGCCGACGGGAAACACTCTGCAAAATTTATAATGAACGGTTTAACAGCATCCGGCCAAGGGAATATGATGGCAGTCACATTCAGTTTGTCGGAATGAATCCGGAAATTAAGCTGATGGAGCATCAGAAAAATGCGGTGGCACATATCCTTTATGGAAATAATACCCTGCTTGCACACTGTGTAGGTGCAGGCAAGACGTTCCAGATGATCGCAGCCGGTATGGAGAGCAAGCGTCTGGGACTGGCACAAAAGAGTCTTTATGTGGTTCCGAACCATTTGCTGGAACAGTGGGGAAGCGATTTTTTACGCTTATATCCGGGAGCAAATATTCTGGTGGCAACGAAGAAAGACTTTGAACCGGCAAACAGAAAACGGTTCTGTTCCAGAATCGCAACAGGGGATTATGATGCGGTCATTATCGGACACAGCCAGTTTGAGAAAATCCCGCTTTCCAGGGAAAGGCAGATTTCATTGTTGGAAGATCAGATCGCAGATATTACCTATTCTATTGAAGCAGCAAAAGAGGAAGCGGGACAGCAGTATACGATCAAGCAGATGGAAAAGACAAAGAAAACCCTGAAAGCAAAACTGGAAAAACTGAATGACCAGACACGAAAGGATGATGTGGTGACTTTTGAGCAACTAGGCGTGGACAGGCTGTTTGTGGACGAGTCACATTTTTACAAGAACCTTTTTTTATACACAAAAATGCGGAATGTGGCAGGCATTTCACAGACCGATGCACAGAAAAGTTCAGATATGTTTATGAAATGCAGGTACATGGATGAGATTACCGGGGGAAAGGGAATCACGTTTGCAACGGGAACACCTGTATCAAACAGTATGACTGAATTATACACCATTATGAGATACCTCCAGTATGATACTTTAATGAATATGGGAATGGGACATTTTGATTCGTGGGCAGCAACTTTTGGAGAAACAGTTACGGCAATCGAATTGTCACCGGAAGGGACGGGCTATCGTGCAAAAACACGATTTGCCCGTTTCTTTAATCTTCCAGAACTGATTTCCATATTTAAAGAAGCTGCGGATATTCAGACTGCAGATATGCTGAATCTTCCTGTACCGGAAGCAGAATATATCAATGAAGTATTAAAGCCGAGTGAGGAACAGAAAGAAATGGTGGAAGCCTTTTCGGAACGTGCAGAACAGGTCAGGGGCGGTGCAGTAGATCCAAGGGTAGATAACATGCTCAAGATTACCAATGACGGAAGAAAATGTGCATTAGACCAGAGGCTTTTGAATGATATGCTACCGGATGCAGGGGAAAGCAAGGTAAATGCCTGTGTGGAGAATGCTTTCCAGGTATGGGAGGACGGAAAAGATACACAGGCTACCCAGTTGATCTTCTGCGACCTCAGCACACCGAAAAATGATGGAACATTCAACGTGTATGATGATGTAAGAAACAAGCTGGTGGAACGGGGAATCCCGAAAGAGGAGATCGCATTTATTCATGAATATAATACGGAAGTAAGAAAAGCGGAGCTGTTTGCAAAGGTGCGGGCAGGGCAGGTAAGAATCCTGATGGGTTCCACTCCGAAACTCGGTGCTGGTACCAACGTCCAGGACAGATTACTTGCACTGCATCATCTGGACTGCCCCTGGAAACCGTCTGATCTGGAACAGCAGGAGGGACGTATTCTCAGACAGGGAAACCAGAATGACAAGGTAAAAATCTTCCGGTATGTAACGGAAAATACGTTCGATTCGTACATGTGGCAGATTCTGGAAAACAAGCAGAAGTTTATTTCACAGATCATGACCAGTAAATCCCCGGTGCGTGCCTGTGAAGATGTAGATGATACAGCTCTATCTTATGCAGAGATCAAGGCACTGGCAACAGGAAACGAATACATCAAAGAAAAGATGGATCTGGATGTGCAGGTAAGTAAACTGAAACTTCTGAAAGCAAACCACACCAGTCAGATCTATCGTCTGGAATCGGATATTGCAAAGCGGTATCCAGTACAGATTACCGCATTAAAAGAGAAGATTGCCGGTATGCGTGTGGATGCAGATGTGGTTAAAGGAATAGATTTACAGGATAATGACCACTTTGCAATGACAGTCGGTGGAAAGCTGTATACCGATAAAAAAGAAGCGGGAGTTGCACTACTTTCAGCAGCATCCGGCTTGAAGTCCGTGAAATCAGCAGGGCAGATCGGGGAATATCATGGTTTTGCACTTTCTTCAGAATATAATTTCCTGTCGAATACTTATACCATGACGATTAAGGGAAAATGTTCTTATAAGATTGAGTTCGGAAAGGATACTCTGGGCAATATCCAGAGAATTCATAATGCACTCTCTGCAATCGGGAAAAAGCTGGCAGATACCGAGCAGAATCTGGAAACGGTACAACAGCAGTTAAAGACCGCACAGGAAGAGGTGCAGAAGCCATTCCCGAAAGAAGCGGAACTGAGTGAAAAAATGGAACGTCTGGCAGAATTAAATGCCATGCTCAACATGGATGAGAAAGGGGGAGAAAATCTTCTGGCAGATGAGGGAATCGGGGAAAACCCGGAAGTAAACATGCCGGAGGAACGACAGGACAGAATTGCTGACAGTGTTCATAAAACGTCTGTTCTGGAAAGACTGAAAGAACAGAAACAGCAGGAGCAGACAAGAGAAACACAGCAGAAACCTAAAAAGAAACATGAACAGGAGTTATAAAGGGTATCCCGTCAGAGTGACCAGAGCTTTGGCGGGATTTTTCTATGGAGGATTTGATTATGGCAAACAGAGAAGAACAATTAAAGCAGATTACAGAGCAGTTGGAACAGGGTGTTGCAGAAATATTCACATCAGAAAAGTATAGCGAATATCTGAATACAATGGCAAAGTTCCATAATTACAGTTTCAATAATACTCTGCTGATCGCCATGCAGAAACCGGAAGCGACACTGGTAGCGGGGTATCAGGCATGGCAGAAGAAATTTAACCGGCAGGTAAAAAGAGGGGAAAAAGGCATCCAGATCATTGCCCCGGCTCCGTTTAAAGAGAAACAGGAGATTGAAAAAACTGATCCGGAAACAGGAGAGATTGTGATCGGGGAAGATGGACAGCCGGAAACAGAAGTAGTAGAGCGTGTCATTACAAGATTCCGGGTTACGACAGTATTTGATGTCAGTCAGACCACAGGAGAACCGATTCCAGAGTTTGAGGTATCAGAACTGGAGGGGGATGTTCTGATCTACCATGATTTTATGGAAGCACTGAAAACGGTTGCCCCGGTTCCCATCCGTTTTATTGAGATTGATGGGGAGGCGAAAGGCTTTTATCAGCTTGTCGATAAATATATCGCTGTCCAGCCTGGCATGAGTGAAGCACAGACCATGAAAACAGCGGTGCATGAAACGGCACATGCAGTATTGCATGATCGTGACCAGATGGAAGCAGAGGGCATCGTAAAAGACCAGCTTACAAGGGAAGTGGAAGCAGAAAGTGTTGCCTATGTGGTATGCAACCATTTTGGACTGGATACATCGGAGTATTCCTTTTCCTATATTGCGAGCTGGTCTTCCGGTAAAAATATGAAAGAGCTTCGTGCTTCTATGGACACCATCCGTAAGACTTCTGCTGATATGATCGGACAGATTGAGGAAAAACTCAAGGAACTTCATATCGAAAGGCCAGAGCAGGAAGTAACTGCTGTGGAGCAGACAGAAGAACTGAGTGTCATGCAGTATGCGGAGCAGACCATCAACCGTCTGGAACAGGAACGGACGATTTTCAGCAATGACCAGAGAAACCTTATCGTGAATTTTGCTTATAAGCTGGATGACAGGGAAGCAACGGAAAAACTGGCAGAGAA
>ENA-OPDC01000430-OPDC01000430.1-human-gut-metagenome-genome-assembly--contig:-NODE-430-length-19194-cov-5.833116_pt1 | contig 19194 bp, 27 predicted proteins | sample MGYA00241620_ERZ501503 | MGnify/ENA primary metagenome ERZ501503 (study PRJEB25962, sample SAMEA2042659) | human gut metagenome | biome: human gut; feature: human-associated habitat; material: faeces...
GTTAGCGCAAGCTAACGAGCCACTAAGCCCTAGACTTCAGTCTAGGGTAGTTGACTAACTCACCAGTTCAAGGCATGGCTTACGATAAAAAGAAAAAGCAAATTTATTTAGCTTTCAATGATTATTTGTTTAAATTAAATAGAAAGGGTCGTGTGTTGGATACTGGCTCTTTCCATACTGGTCGTGAATTTGAAGGTATCTGCGTCAATGGTAATCATTTCTATGCAGAACTTGCTCAACGCCCAGAATTATTGAGATAAAGAATCAAGTAGGTGATCCAGATGAAAAAGACTACTAAGTTAGGCATGAGTGCATTGCTGATTAGTTTATTCGCTTTGTTTGTTGGTAAAAAGCTCGACGACGAAGTGAATAAAGATGACGAAAATCAAGATCGTGGCGTTGGTCCATTAGATTAAGTTGAAAGAATCAAATCAATCATTTTGATGATTTGATTCTTTGTTTGTACAATTAATAAAAACGTAACTTGGATTTTGCCAAGGAAGCAATTATGACAAACGAAGCTTTATTAATCATCGATTACACCAACGATTTCGTAGATGACAAGGGTGCGCTCACCTGCGGCAAGCCAGCACAAGAATTAGACGACGCTATTACTAATTTAGCTGACGAATTTTTAAAAGAAGGCAAGTGGGTAATTTTCCCAACAGACAAGCACTTCAAAGACGATCCATATCATCCTGAAACCAAGCTCTTCCCACCACATAATTTGCCTAATACCTGGGGTCGTGAATTATACGGTAAGGTAGGTAAGTGGTACGAAGATCACAAAGATAATGATCACGTGATTTTGATGGATAAGACACGCTATTCTGCTTTTGCGGGTACGCCTCTTGATCTAATTTTGCGTGAGCGGAAGATCGATACCTTACACTTGACAGGTGTCTGCACCGACATTTGTGTTCTGCACACGGCAATGGACGCGTATAATCGTTGCTATAACTTGGTTGTGCATGAAAATGGCGTAGCAAGTTTTGATCAAACTGGTCATAAGTGGGCCTTGAATCACTTTAAGACTTGTTTGGGTGCTGAAATTGTGAAGTAAGACAAATTATTTCTAATAAATTTACGCAAGACATCCCATGAAAGGGGTGTCTTTTAAATGCTCTTTTGAAAAATGTTCGTTTATGGTTCATAATAAGTAATGTTTGTTTTTATAAAGGAGTTGTATTTTTATTTATGGAGAAGAAAGATAATCAGGTCAAAATTAGACTTGGCAGTCTAGTTTTGATGATTTTCTCTTCTATTTTTGGATTTAGTAATTCATTGACGGCCTTCTACCAAATGGGATACTCAAGTATCATTTAGTATATCGTAACCGCAATTTTATTCTTCTTACCATCCGCACTGATCTTCGCGGAATATGGTGCAGCCTTCAAAGGTATCAAAGGTGGTATCTTCTCATGGCTTGAAGGATCAACTAATGAAAAAGTAGCATTTATCGGAATTATCTTCAACCCAATTATTAGGGGGTTTGGAAGTGATCTTCTTAGCAATCGTAACTTTCTGTGCTGCCAAGGAAATTGATAAAATAAAGGCGATCAATAATATTGGTGGTATCTTTACTTTGGCAATTGCCATCGGCTTTACGGTTGTTTCATTCATCGTTTATGCATTGTTTGCTTTGAAACTACTTCAGGTGTTATTGGCTCAGTTGATAAGCCAGAAAAGACTTCTCCAAAGGGTTTGATCATTGCCATGGTAATGATGACCGCATTAACATTTTCATGTGTGGTGCCGCTAAGGACGCAGGTGTTAAGGGCGTTGACCTTGCCAATGTAGAATACGTTTTGATCAACAACTTAGGTGTTGTTACTGGTAAGAGTTTAGGCTTGTCACAATCAGCTTCACTTGCGATTGGTTCTGCCTTCTCACACTTTGCCGGTATTGCTGCCGACGTTTTGTCAGGTAACGCTGCTGCATTCTTGATGGTTTGCTCACCAATCAAGTCATTTATCGAAGGTTGTGATCCACGACTTTTGCCAAAGAAGCTGGTTGAACTTAACAAGCATGGGATACCTGAACGTTCAATGTGGTTGCAAGCAATCATCTTATTTATTTCATTTGGTGGCAATGCAGCGAGTCAATTCTACACGATCTTGATGGATATGATGAACGTATCTTCATCTGCACCATATTTGTTCTTGATTGCTGCTTATCCTTTCTTTAAGGCAAAGAAGGATTTAGATCGTCCATTTGTCTTTATTGAGGGTAAGAAAAAGTATGGGCAACGACAATTATTGTCTGGTTGGTTGTGGCTATTGGTATCATCTTTACTTGTATCGAACCGCTCTTTATTGGTAATTATCAAACTTCATTCTGGACAGCTATTGGTCCGGTAGCATTCGGTCTGGTTGCATGGATTTACTATTCATATCGCGAACATAAGGAAAAAGTTTTAAACTAATCGCTAAACATTTCTATCAAGTATGTTTATAATGGAAAAAAGATATAGAAAGGATGCTAAGTTAATCATGAAAAAATTAGATACAAACAAACTCACTGATGAACAAATCAAGTTCTTTAATGAACACTTGCCATACATGGCAACTGTCAACAAGGAAGGCAAGCCAGCAGTTGGTCCTAAAGCTTCACTTAAGGCCATTGACGCAACTACTGTTCAATATTTAGAAAAGACTAAGTCTGAAGCTTTTGCCAACTTGAAGAATGGTTCAGAAGCAGCTATCGTAGTTGCCGATGTCCCAACTCACAAGGCATTACGTGTTAGAGGCTTTGCTGAAATTCATGAAGATGATGACTATGCCAAAAATATTTTAAAGGACACCAAGTTTCCTAATGCATTTGTAGTCAATATCAAGATTGATGAAATTGATGCTTAATTGAAAATTTTTCTATGTTAAAAGGCACCCTATTTGGGATGCCTTTTTTTGATTGAAATAAATATTAATTATTTAGACTTAATGTAGTTAACACCATCTGCAGCTGGAGCGACCGACTTACCAAGGAAGAGAACAAGTACAAGAATGGTAATAACGTACGGCGCAATTTGCATATAAACTGTTGGAATCTTAGCGATACCTGGTAATTGGTTACCAATGATGCTCAAACTTTGAGCAAAACCAAAGAAAAGAGAAGATAGCATTGCACCAACAGGATTCCATTTACCAAAGATAACAGCAGCTAAAGCCATAAATCCTTGACCAACAATGGTAGAAATTGAGAAGTTACCAGAGATGGATTGAGCAAAAACTGCACCACCTAGACCAGCCATTAAACCAGAAGTCAAAACACCAATGTAACGCATTTTGTAAACGTTGATGCCCAGAGTATCTGCAGCCTGAGGATTTTCACCAGTTGAACGCAGGCGCAAACCTAATTTAGTTTTGTAAAGAACGAACCAAAGAATGATAGTTAAAATGATGGCTAACCAAGCTGGTGCAGAAGTATTAGTGAAGAAAATCTTACCAATAACTGGAATTTGAGCAAGGACTGGAATATCTGCATAACCAAAATTAGCAGTAATGTTAGGAGTTTGACCTTTCTCGTAAATTGCTTTGATTAAAAATACGCCTAAAGGAGGAGCTAATAGATTTAGTACGGTACCACTGATGATGTGATCGGCATGAAGATTAATCGTGGCAAAAGCATGCAGAATAGAAAAGATTAAGCCAAAGATTGCTCCAACTAAGGCACCCAACCATGGAGTTGCAGAGCCAAATGTTTTGGCGAAGGTTAGGTTAAAAATAATTGAAGTAAAAGCTCCAACAGTCATAATACCTTCAAGCCCGATATTGACGATACCAGAGTTTTCACTGTAGACACCACCTAAGGATGTCAAAATTAGAGGAGCTGAATAGACTAAAGTTGAAGAAACGATTAATGCTAGAAGTGAGGTGAGGTTCATAGAGTATTTCCTTCTTTTGATAATTTGATATTTGGTCCGTCAACGCCATTATTAGGACCAATTTCTTGCCCTCTCTTGAGAGGGTGCTTTTTAACTTTGAAGAGCAGATCAAAGACGTATTTGATGGCGATAAAGAAGATGATGGCGGCGATAACGATGGAGACAATTTCGTAAGGAACGCCTGCAACAGTCTGCATCCCTAAACCACCAATTTTAAGAATGGAGAATAAAAAGGCAGCAATTAAAATTCCGAAAGCTGTACTGTTGCCTAATAATGCGACTGATAATCCGTCCCAACCAATATCAATACTACTGGTTTGTGTAAAGTAGTTTTGGTAAGTCCCTAAACCTTGAACTACGCCACCAATTCCCGCAAAAGCACCGGAAAGCAACATGGAAAGAATGATATTCTTTTTAGCAGACATCCCCGCATAACGACTGGCAAATGGATTGAGACCCACGGCTTTAATTTCAAAGCCGACGGTTGTCTTTTTCATCAAGAACCAGTAAACAATAATGGCAATAATCCCTAAAAAGATTCCTGCATTTATTCGAGAATCACCGAACATTTTACTTAGCCATTCTAAATGAAGACTGCCATTGCTAGAGATATTCTTTGTAGTATCTGTGCCATTGCGTAAGTTTTCAGGCATGATTTGCTGCATAAGATATTGGCAAACATAAAGTACGATGTAATTTAGCATGATAGTCGTGATAACTTCATTGGTTCCAAAGTATGCTCGTAAAAAGCCGGCAATACCAGCAACGATTGCTCCGGCAAGTGCCCCGGTAATGATTGCTAATGGCAATAAGATGTACTTAGGCATATTGGGATTGGCTAACACAAACCAAACGGAAGTTAACCAGCCAGCTTGAGCTTGTCCAGGTAAACCAATGTTGAAGAATCCCGCTTTTGAAGCAATGGCAAAACCAACTGCGGTAAAAAGAAGGGGAGTGGCTTCACGAATTGTTTCTCCTAAGCCATTCATATTGCCTAAAGCACTAGAAAACATAGATGCATAAGCAGTTATTGGATTGTAGCTCCAAATAAGCATAATTATTGCACCGACTAAGAAACCGGCAATTACAGAGATAAGCGGTACCAGATACCGTTTTTCTTTAGCTGAAACTTTGATCAAGATCTTTTCCTTCTTTCTTCACGCCAGTCATTAAAAGACCTAATTCGGTTTTGGTGGTTTGTTCTGGTTGAACGATCCCAGATTTTTGACCATGATGTAAAACCAGAATTCTGTCAGATAACTGCATGATTTCGTTTAATTCATAAGAAACAAGCAAAATAGCTTTACCCGCGTCTCGTTCTTTTAATAATTGTTTGTGAATATACTCAATTGCACCGACATCTAAGCCACGGGTGGGCTGGAAGGCGATGATTAAGTCGCTGTTTCTTTCAAGTTCCCGGGCAATAATTACTTTTTGCTGATTACCACCGGAAAGTTCACCAGCTGGAAGATCACTGCTGGTGGTTCTAATATCAAACTTTTTAATGGCTTTTTGAGCATGTTCCTTGATTACTGTAAAGTTGATAATGCCATGTCTAGAAAATGGTTGCTGATAGTAGCTTTGCAAAGTGAGGTTATCCGCAATGGACATTTGTAAAATCAGACCATATTTTTGTCGATCGGCGGGGATGTTAGCTACGCCTTGTTCTGTAATCTTTCTGGTGGATTTATTGGTCATATCTTTATCTTTAATAATTACGTGACCGTTGTCTACTCGGCGTAATCCCGTGATAGCTTCAACCAATTCGTCTTGTCCATTGCCGTCGATACCAGCAATTCCTAGGATTTCACCTGCACGAATAGAGAAGGAAAGATCTTTAACTGCTAAATTACCACGACTTTCTTTAACTTGAAGATTTTCAACTTTAAGAATTTTCTTGCCAAGCTTTTCTGCTTTTTTAGTCAATTTCATTTCTACAGAGTGACCAACCATTAACTCTGCCATTTGTTGGTCGCTAATCTTCTTAACTGAATAAGTTCCAACGTCTTGCCCTGCTCGAATGATAGTTACTTGATCAGCAACCTGTTTGATTTCCTCTAGTTTATGAGTGATCAAAATAATCGATTTACCTTCGTGAGCTAGTCCTTTAAGAATAGTCATAAATTCAGTAATTTCTTGAGGCGTTAAAACTGCGGTAGGTTCATCAAAGATAAGAATATTGGCCCCACGGTAGAGAACTTTAAGAATTTCTACTCTTTGTTGTTGGGCAACGGTGATGTTAGCTACTTTTTCATCAGGATCAATGGCTAGGTGATAGCGCTCTGAAAGGGCTAAGACTTTTTTACGTGCTTTTTTAATGTCTAAGAAAGGACCATTAGTCGTTTCGTGACCTAAGATGATGTTTTCTAAAACGGTAAAAGAATGAGCGAGCATAAAGTGTTGATGCACCATTCCAATACCTAGTTTTTTAGCAGCTGATGGGTTATCAATAGTAACTCTTTGACCGTTGACTATAATTTCACCAGAAGTTGGTTCAAGCAAGCCGGAGAGAATACTCATCAAAGTTGATTTACCCGCACCATTTTCTCCGAGCAGTGCTAGAATTTCACCTTGATGTAATTTTAGATTAATATCGTTATTGGCTTTAAATCCGTTAAAGTCTTTAACGATATGCTTCATTTCAATAACTGTATTTTGTTTTTCCATAATTTTTCGTTTTCTATTAAAAAACTCTCCGCCAAGACGAAGAGTTTTTGACTGTTAAGATTTATTTACTTGGCTTGGTTGCAACCTTGATCTTGCCATCGAGGATTTGAGTACGAGCCTTTTGAACAGCTTGCCATGCCTTGTCACTTAATTGACCTTTAGTAATAGAAACACCGTTGTCCTTCAAGCCGTAAACAAGGTGCTTGCCACCTGGAAACTTGTCGTTGTAAGCATCATCGGCAATACTCTTAGTGGCAACGTTCAAGCCCTTTAAGACAGAAGTTAAAGTAAAGTTAGCTTTCTTACCGTTCTTAGCAGTGTAGTTACCTAATCCGGATTGATCAACATCAACCCCAATTACCCAAACTTTCTTGTCGGCTGGTAATGTTTGGTTGTAATCCTTAGCTTCTTGGAAGACACCGTTACCAGCGTTACCTGCTGCTTGGTAAATAATGTCTACCTTGTTAGCGTACATTGATTGAGCAATTGACTTAGCTTTATCAGTAGCAGTGAAGTTACCGATGTATTGAGTTTGAACGGTGATCTTCTTATGAAGCGCCTTAGCCCCATCGGCTACACCTTGCTTAAAGCCAGCTTCAAATAAATCAATGATGGCTGATTTGGCACCACCGATAAAGCCGACTTTGTTGGTCTTAGTTGTGTAAGCTGCAGCTAAACCGCCGAGATAGGAAGCTTCATTACTCTTGAAGGTGACAGAAGCAACATTCTTTTGACCATTAACTACACTGTCGACGATTACGAAGTTCTTCTTAGGATTCTTCTTGGCAGCCTGACTAACTGCTTGTTGTAATTCGAAACCGACACCGAAGATGGTTTGATAACCAGCCTTAGAAGCTTGGTCGAAGTTGGGAACGAAATCGGAAGGACCACTCGATTGGAAGTATTGATAACCGCCCTTGCCTTGCTTTAAGCCATGTTCTTTACCGTAAGCTTTAAATCCAGCCCACGCAGCTTGGTTAAAGGAATGGTCGTCAACACCGTTTTGGTCGGTGATTAAGGCAATACCGTGTTTGGTATCCTTGTTAGTTGAAGCACCTTGCTTCTTGCCCGAACAAGCGGTTAAGGCTAAACCTGCCGCAAATACAATCGCACCAACTGATAAAATCTTTTTGAACTTTGAGTTCATTTCTACCTCCAGAATTGATATTATTTTGAGAATGATTCGATTAAAATGATAAATTAATGTACGTGTTATGTCAATATAAAATTTAAAATAAGCAAATTATGTCTATATATAGTGCAAAAAACGAATAATATGTGATATACTGCTTTTAAAATTAATATTCTGAGAGGAAAAACTAAATGCAAAAGAAAATCGCAACCGGTAAGATCTATTTAGGTGGGTCATTCAATCGAGAGATAGATCATGAGCGAGTGGAAAGGGCAAAAGAAATAATGGCTAAGAATCCAACCATTGCCAAAGTACATTTTCCATTCGATTATGATTTTGTTGATCCGGAAGAGAAGAATCCAGAAATTGGTGGCCAAAGAAGCATGACCTGGCGAGTGGGTACTTTCCAAAATGACCTTAATGGGATCAACAGTGCTACTTGTGGCGTGTTTTTGTATGATATGGATGTTTTAGACGATGGTTGTGCGTTTGAAATTGGCTTCATGCGTGCAAATCATAAGCCAGTAGTGTTGGTGCCATTTACTGAACATCCAGAGAGACCGAAGAAGATGAACCTGATGATTGCGCAAGGCGTTACTGCGATTATTGATGATAATACGGAGTTAGAAAAACTAGCTGAGTATGATTTCAATTGGACGCCTTATATTCCTGTGACAGGTTATGGCATTTATTAGAAAAAGTTAAAAGCATCCCGATGGGGATGCTTTTTTGTATTAGATAAAAATTAAATTCATGATTTGCTCCTGTAATATTGCAGATATGCCTGTTTTTGAGTCTTGAGATATTAAAATATAAAAGAGAAAATCTTTTAGTAATAAGGATTTAGAAAATGAATTAAAAAAAGACTTTGTTTACTAGCATGGCCGCAATTACCTTGCTATCAGTTGGTACAACTGCAATTGCTGCTAATAGCAATGCAGAGGTGGTTGAAGCAAAAACTGTTTCTAGAAAGTTGAAACGTAATGCCGCTATTTACACTAGCCATGGTAAACGCACTCATAAGAAGTATTTGAAGAAGGGCATGAAAATCAAGATTTACGGTTATAAGACCATCAGGGGTAAGAAATATGCGCGTATTGGCAAGAACAAGTACGTTTTAGTTTCTAACTTGGCTTCGGCAAAGAAAAAAGCCGTGAAAAAAACTGATCAAAGTACTTCTAACAATTCTTCAGATACTACTGATGACGATATTGAACCAGTAGATCCAGCTAAGCTTGCTGTATACAAGGGTTGGTTGAAGAATAGAAAGAATGGTAACTTGGTTGCTATTCGTGATACCAAAGCATATGACGATGATGGAGATTCTAAAGTTCTTAAGGGCTAAGCTATCAAAATTCCAAGTGAAGATGATGAAATAGATGTTTCTGTTCATGGTGGTAATAATGGCCCTGAAATTGAATTTGGTGGTAACGAAGGTAATACCAAATTCAATTGACTTAGACTTTAAGACTTATGATGGCACTTATAAAGATAAGTTAGCAAATATCAAGAAATACACTAATTCTAAGGGAAAGATTTCATTCGTCCCAACAGTTAATGTGGTTTCCATTCCTGATCTTGATTATCCTAGAATGACTTTGAAGGCAGGTAAAGAAGTAAATCTTAATTATCCAGATTTGATGATCAATGGTGATGGTGAATATGTAGTTGAAGTTGAAGGTAATAACGGCCATGTATTCCAAGTTCCATATAACCAAATTACTGGTTGGAAGAGACCTTAATTTGAACTAGATATGAAAAAGCTCCGTGTAAAGCGGAGCTTTTTTATGGTATAAACTTAACTTTCTTATACTTGTCTTACATTAAGGAGTTAGAATAAAATAATTCTATTATTACATTCAGTATTAAAACTGAATACTCTTGATAAGATGCAACGCGGAGGTAAATGTTATGCGAAGCCTAACACAATTTGACTATATGCTAGATTCCTATGATTCTCAGGATCAAATTTTAGAAGATTTAAGAAGCAATTTTATTAATACTTTTCCAGTAGACTACATCAGAAACAAGATGACTGTAGCTGAATATATTGAAGGAAAAGGTAACAAAGATAGTTTTTGTAATCGTCTTGAAAGAGAACTTAGTGGATTAGGAAGCATTAAAGGCGCAACAGCTTCAAAATTTGGTATTTATTATAGTCAGAAATATCAAAAATACTTAATTAATAAAGTATGGCAGACCCCTAAAGATAATCCAAATTTAAAATTGTCCTTTAAAAAATTAAGAGAATCAATTGCAGATTTGATTGAAGCTGGGAATTCAAATAATCAGAAAGTAATTGAAACTCATCCTCTTGCACCCATGGTTAAAATGAAAATTCTGTCGATATATTATCCAGAAAAGTACTTAAATATTTTTTCTAAAAGAATGTTGGATTATTTTGTATTTCAATTCTATGGGAATTCGGTTTCAAGAAATATCTCACTTTTTGAAAAACAACGACTCCTTTTAAAATTGAAGTATGAAGATAATGCTACTAAAAATTGGAATAATATCAAATTTGGTAATTACTTTTATCACCTTTTTCCAGCTGCATATAAATTAGGTGAAGAAAATCAGTTTAATGGTAGCAAGAACTATAAAGCAGTCAAACTTGAACAAATAGTACCATTGCCTCCTAGAGAAGATAGTCCAGAGTTTCCAGTTGCTTTTAATAAAACAGCTGTAAAATATAAAGCTAAAAATCCACAATCTCAAAAGAGATTCATTTCTAAAGTAGACTATGTAACCAAACAGAAAGCTAACCTAGATGTAGGAGAATTGGGTGAGAGAGAAGTATTTGAATACGAAAAGAAAAGGCTAGCAGAATTTGGCAATCTTCAAAGGCAGATTCAATGGCAATCAAAGAAATCTGATACTATTGGGTATGATATTCTTTCTTTTGAAAAAGATGGTACTCCGAGACAAATTGAAGTTAAAAGTACCACTGATAAAGTAAGTAATAAATTTAGTTTTATTATGACTGAAAATGAAAGACAACATGCATTATCTCTTTCTAATTATTGGATTTATCGAGTATTTGATGTAAAAAAGCAACCTATTATTTACAAGATAAAAAATCCTTTGAAGGATAACTTGGCCGAGATAATTCCTGTAAAGTATCAGGTTAATGTGAAAATAAAAAAATAAAAATAGCATTCCCATTTTAGTTAATGGGGATGCTATTGTTTAACGACGTTGTAAAGTCATTGTCCATGTATCAACACGAAATTTTAATTTAGATCCACTACGATAGACATTACTTTCTTCACCACCTGGACAACAGAACCAAAGATTTTTTCCACCTCGCCAAGCTAAATAGTAATGTGTAGATGGTTTCATTCTCATGTTCAAAGCATTAGAACCATGATAAGTAGTCATTGGATGCTTTGACAGATATTCACCACAAATAGTATGTTTAGTGATATTTATCCATTGCCATTTGTGTTTTTTATTCTGCCAATGTCCACAATAACGTGCAGGTATGGTATAACGATGAAGCCGAGTTGCTTCAACCTTTTTATTATTAAGACCGTTGTTGAATATAGTGATAAAACTAATAGCTGCGAGTATGCTTAAAACTACAGTAATAATTTTTCTCTTCATTTTTAAATGTCTTATTTCTTATCCTTAAAATTAATCACCTTAGAAGGATCAATTTTAGTTCTACGCTTATCCTTTTTCGCTATCTCAGAATCAATTTTAGGAAAGAGAGCATTCCAGAATTCCGTAACAGCATCATTTTCATATTTTTCTTTAGGATCTTCTTTTGTATGACCGTTCTCATCAACGGCTTGTGGACCTTTGTACTTATCTTGTTCAGCCTTAGCCAACATTGCCGTTGCAAAACTATTAACTTTAATCTGTTTTCGCGGTTTATTCTTTGGTCGTTTATTTTTATCAGGTAAGTCTGTTACTTTTTTCATGAGTTCTCCTTAAAATATAATATAATCTTGAATCATTTGATGAAAGGTATCAACCTGTCATTTTAGTAAAAATATGTATAATAAGAGGCATCGCATTTAAGTGGTGCCTTTTTGCTTAAGCAAATTATCTAGGGTTTACATCATGAGCATATTCCTTTAGTTCCAACAAGCTGTATTTTTTCCCGAAGATGGTGTGTTTGTCGGGAAACAAACGATAGGAGTTCTTCAATCTCTTCATAAACTTGTTAGTGAATAATTTTTTCTTTTGCCCATAAAGCGTATGTTGATTCAGCCATTGTTCTGCTTGATTTCTTGATAGATATTTCATGAAATCTTCCTTTCTGTTATTCAGAGTGCGAGTGCTTTGGCTGTGCCTCTATACATCACTATTGTAGTTCTTTAGGTATTGAATGTATAAAAATTTGTAGAGGGCATAAAGATAGACTATATTCATAAGAAAAACTAAAATAAAAATTAAAAGTATATATTTTACGAGATAAAATTATGAAACTCAATAAAAAATCATCTTAGTTTCAGCTGCAACTTTAATGGCATTGAGTCCAGCTATCGCTTTGACTCAAAACAATGAGCCGGTTTTTGCAGCTAGCAAGAAAGCCATCAAAAAAACAATTAAAACTAGTGCAAATGGTATCACGCTTTATAACGAAAAGGGTAATTTTTATACTGGCAAGAAAAAAGTTAAGAGTAATAGCACAATTAAGACTTATGGTAAGCCTGTTTGGATTACTAGTCGCATTTCACTTCTGTCAAGCGATAGTTTTCCAGTAATCAGAATTAATAATGGTTAAAATTACGTGTGGCTTGGTGACAATGGTTATATTAAGTCTAATTGCTTAGGCAGTATTAGCAACAAGGGTGTAATTAATATTGCTCGTAAAGGTTACGTTTATGACAAAAACGGCAAGCGTTTGAAATCATATCGTGGTGGCAAGGTAACTGTAACTCGTAATCAAAAGATTAAATATGCTGGCAAATTGACAGAAACTTCACGTGAACTTTACTATTACGTTGGCAGCGGTGCTTATGTTAAGGCACTGAATGTAAGTAAAATCAATGGTCAATATGTCTTCACAAAGCAACCAACTTATGTAATTCCCCGTGCTGATATGTATGTTTTGAACAAAGATTTAAAGGAAACTTCTAAAGTTGTTCGTGCTGGTAGCAAAGTTAAGATTGATCAGGTTTTGATCGATACTGACTACACTGACCCACAATTGTACGTCAGAATAGCTGGCACCAAGGACCAATTCTTGTACTGGACCGATGCAGGTGATTATCCAGATGAAGATGAGGGGAATTTTAGCTTTAGATTCTTCATGGATAATAATCATAATTTTGCGGAATCAACTCAATCGTTGGTTACTTTTAAACAAGGCCTAGAAAAGACTACACCACTTTACAATGAGCAAGGTCAGCTAATTGATTTAGGTGGCAAATATTTGGAAAAGGCAGCTCGTGGCAACTTTTTGCCTGAGAACAATTATCAGGTTGATTATGCTCGGTACATTTGGGTACCTAGTGAAAAGAAAGCAGAACTTTTCTATCACTTAATTGGTACTACTTTTTCAATGCGTGATCCACATAGTAAATATGAATACACTTGGGTTAAGCAAAATGTTGGTAGTGTCTATGTAAAGGCGAGTGATGTTACTTTCAAAGGTTTGAAAGTTAAGACTCAAAATACTGCAGAGGAGGCTACCAAGTTAGCTGAAAAGTAGAAAAATATTGAAGCGCTGTCGTTTGATGGTGCTTTTTATGTAAATAAAAAATTCTAAAATATTTATTGACAATAGCTAAAAGAAAGATCAATTTAACATTAAATTCATTTAAGAAAGGAGTCACATATCATGTTAGAATCACAAAGCGCATTAACAGTAGAATTACGCCGCCACCACCAAAATGATGGTTTATTTGTGATCCTAAATTATGGTGTGCGGCGATCCTAATCTCAGATAATTGATTTACTAATTATTCTATGAAGGTTCACATTCCTTAATTGGGATGTGGGCCTTTTTTTATTTTTTAGAAAAGAGAAACAACTATGAAAGCTATTAAATTTATCAGTACTACCGGTTTGCTTATTGATGCAGCTTTAACTTTAACTGCATGTGGTCAAAATAATAAGAATGCAGCCAAGACTGCGAATAAGTTTCCTGAACAAACCCCACAAAAGACAGCAAAACAGGGTGGGACTTTAACCTATGCTATTGAAACTGATACTCCTTTTAAAGGGATTTTTGATAGTCAGTCAGTTATCAGTTGATCAAGTGGATTCAGACGTAATGCAATTTGGTAATGAGGCTTTGTTCGATACTGATAATCAATATAAGATTACTAATAAAGGCCCAGCTACTTTTAAATTAGACAAGAAAGCCAAGACAGTAACAATTACTGTTAAGAAAGGAGTTAAGTGGTCCGATGGCAAGCAAGTGGTTGCTAAGGATTTGGAATATCCATATGAAATGACTGCCAATAAAGCTACCAACAGTCTACGGTACTCAGATTCTCTAGCTAATATCGTAGGAATGAAAGCCTATCATAATGGCAAAGCTAAAACTATTTCAGGCATAACTTATCCTGATGGTGAAAATGGCAGAACTATTGTCATTCACTTCTTAGCAATGAAACCAGGGATGTTGCAATCTGGTAATGACTATTTTATTGAAACGGCAGCTCCATATCATCATTTAAAGGATGTACCGTTCAGTAAATTAGTTTCATCAGATCAAATCAGAAAAGATCCATTATTCTTTGGACCATATAAAGTTAGCAAAGTTGTCAGAGGTCAGTCAGTAACTTGGGTTCCCAATAAATATTATTGGAGAGGCAAACCAAAGTTGAATAAGATTGTGGCGCAAGTTGTTTCGACTAAATCAGCCAGTCAAGCAATTAAGAGTCACAAGTTTGATATTGCAGATGTAGTTAACTCTGATTGGCAAGCCGTTAAGAACGCTAAGAATACTAACTTTATTGCTAAGATCCCTCTTGCATATAGTTACTTAGGCTTCAAAGTCGGGAAGTGGGAGAATGGCAAGAATGTCATGGACAAGAATTCTAAGATGAACAATAAATCTTTGCGTCAGGCAATTGCCTATGCCATGAATATTAATCAAGTTGAAAAGAGATACACGCAAGGTTTGACTTTCAGAGTGCCAACTTTGATTCCTGCTCAATTTGGCGATTACTTCGATAAGAATGCTAAAGGTTTTCCATACAATTTAAAGAAAGCCAACCAATTATTGGATAAAGCTGGCTACAAGAAGAAAGGCAAATGGAGGGTTCAACCTAATGGCAAGCCTTTGAGTATTCACTTGGCCGCAATGACAGGTTCCGCAGTGCAAGAGCCGATTATTCAGAATTATATTCAACAGTGGCATAAAATCGGCTTGCATGTCAGCTTAACTGGTGGCAGATTAATTGAGTTCAATTCCTTCTACGACAAACTGGACCACGATGATAAAAATGTCGATATGTTTATGGCAGCTTGGTCATTGTCATCAGAGCCTTCACCAAGAGGGATGTACAGCGAAACTAACCCAATGAATGACTCTAGATTCGTTACCAAGGAAAACAATAAATTGCTTGATGAAATTGATTCTACTAAGGCATTCAATCACAAGTACCGGGTAGCAGCTTTTCATAAGTGGCAGCAATATATGAATGATGAAGCTTATATTGTACCAATGACTAACTCTTATGCGATTCAAGCTGTTAATAATAAGATCGTGAACTACTCGTTAAAACCAGCAGCTGCAAATAGTGTTTGGTACAAAGTAGGCTTTAGTAAGTAGTTAATTTCTTAACGTTAAAGATGGTGTTCGTTTGAATTATGAGACTGGTAATAGTCGAATAGAATAAAAAGAAAATGATTCAATACCACTCAAGGTACTGAATCATGCAATCAAAATTTTCCAAAGTGAACTGCTAGTGTACCAGTTCTGGGGCTGAATAGGCGCTAAGCTAGCTACAATGATGAAGATGCCACCAATGGCAATAGATAAGGCAAAGATGTAATTAACCATGGTGAACTGTGAACTTTCATTAATAGATTGGCGCAAAATATGGATAGCAAGCGCAACTAAAATCATACCTATTGAGATACCGATTTGTTAAAAAACATACATCAACTTTTCCCCAGTCTTTTTAAATCTGTTAAATATTATATGATTTTTTTGAATAATAAACAAAAATTAAAGTTAAATTTGACTTATATTAATAAGTCTATTATTATTCACACATAAAGTATGATGTTTCATGAATGAGAGGTATATAAATGAACTGGACCATTATACAGCAGGCATTGCCAGCATATGGGCATGGCTTCGTTCTTACTGTTTGGCTCTCATTGGTTGGGATTATTGGCTCAATCATTGTTGGAGTCATTGCAAGTTTGCTGCAATACTTTAAGACCCCGATCTTAAGTCAGATTGCAACAGCTTATGTCGAATTGGCACGCAATACACCGCTTTTAATTCAACTTTTCTTTTTGTATTATGCATTTCCAGTAATTGGTTGGCGAATGTCATCAATTACTGCCGGAATTATCGGTTTGATTTTCCTTGGGGGAGGCTACATGGCTGAAGGGTTCACCGGTGGCTTCCAAGGGGTAACGGATAGTCAAATCAATTCTGGCGAAGCTTTAGGAATGAATCGCTTTCAATTAGCAAGATACATTGTGTTCCCGCAAGGATTTGCCTTAAGTATGCCAGCTTTGGCAGCTAATGTGATTTTTCTTATTAAGGAAACATCTATTTTTACAGTGATTGCAATTCCTGAATTGACTAATACGGCATTGGATTTGATCGGAATGTATTACCGGTCTAATGAATATTTATTAATGTTGGTTATCGGCTATGCAATTATTATGATTCCAGTAATTTTACTTTTAAACTGGCTAGAAAGGAAAGTTCGTTATGGCGCATTCGGGGATTAATGTCTTATTTAGCGGCAGCAACTTTGATCGGCTATTAGTTGGTTTATGGACCTCTATTTGGATTGCTGCTTTGTCAATTATCATTGGATTGCTTATTGGAACTATATTCGGTGTTCTTCGGACAATGCCGAATAAAATAATTCGTTGCATTTTAAGAGTCTACATGGAGATCTTTAGGATTTTACCTAGTGTAGTTCTACTTTATTTGGTTTATTATATTTTGCCTCGTAGCTTGCATATTAATTGGCCGGGTACTTGGATGGCAGTCTTAGCTTTTTCGCTTTGGGTAGCAGCAGAGTTCAGCGATATTGTTCGTGGGGCTTTGCAATCCGTGCCATTAGCTCAAAAGGAAAGTGGCTTGGCATTGGGTTTGAGTAAGACGCAGCTTTTCTTGTATGTTTTGTTACCTCAAGCATTCAAGTTAGAGTTACCAGCTACGATCAACTTAGCAACAAGAGTAATTAAAACAACTTCTATTTTAATGTTGATCAGTGTAATGGATGTTATCAATGTGGGACAACAAATTATTGAAGCCAATAATCAAAAATTCCCAACAGGTGTTTTCTGGGTTTATGGTTTGATTTTCTTCTTTTACTTTATCCTGGATTATCCTTTATCAGTATGGGCAAAGAGTTTAATGGCAAAGCAAAAATAGGTGAGAAAAATGACTGAAGAAATTTTAAAAGTGGAACATCTAAACAAGTTTTATGGTGACTGGCAAGCCCTTCACGATATTAGCTTTAATTTGAAAAAGGGTGAAGTTTTGGCGATTCTGGGTCCCTCAGGTTCAGGTAAATCAACACTCTTAAGAACACTGAATGGTTTGGAAAATTATAAAAATGGTGAGATTGTCTTTCATGGTAAAAAGGTCCAGTCCTCTCCAAAAGAATGGCAAGCTATTCGGCAAAAGATTGGCATGGTTTTTCAATCATATGATCTTTTTCCAAACCTAACAGTAATGCAAAATATTCTTTTGGCACCTACAAAGGTCCAAAAACGGGATCGAGCAGAAGTAGAACAAGAAGCACATCATTTGTTAAAACGGGTAAATATGGATCAATATGCTGACACGTATCCTCGAGAATTATCTGGTGGTCAACAACAAAGAGTGGCAATTGTCCGTACTTTAGCTATGAAGCCTGAAGTTATTCTACTTGATGAAATTACTGCATCTCTTGACCCTGAAATGGTTCGTGGTATTGAAGATATTGTTAAAAAACTTTCAGAAAATGATCATATGACAATGATTTTAGTTACTCACCAAATGAACTTTGCTAAACGTGTCGCTGATCAAGTCCTCTTTTTGGAAAAAGGCAGGATTATTGAGAAAACTCCTTGTGAACAGTTCTTTACTGAACCACAATCTGAAAGAGCTCAGCAATTCCTCACTGATATGGACTTCTAGGGGGATGAAACTATGAGTGGACGAAAGATATTCAACACTATTATTAGTGTAATTGCCGCTGTCGTAGTGTTAGCTTCAGCTTATATGGGTTTAACTAAACCATATCTAGCTCGTTCTGCTGGTGGTGGCGGTTGGAGTAACAATAATAGTGTGACCCAAATTAAGCGTCGAGGTTATATTCGAATTGGTGTTTATGGCGACTTACCACCATATGGTTGGGTTAACTCTCAAGGTAAACGGGTTGGTTTTGATTTGCGACTTGCACGAGAATTAGCTAAAGAATTAGGTGTAAAACCACGATTTACCCAACTTAACGGAAATAACCGGGTTGACGCATTGAATTCTGATAAAGTAGATATGGTCTTAGCCAACTTTACCAAGACTCCAGAAAGAGCAGAAGTAGTAGATTTTGCCCATCCTTACATGAAAGTATCAACTGGTGTCGTTTCACCTAAGAGTCACCCGATTACCAGTGAAAAGCAATTGCGAGGGAAACAATTGATTCTTTTGAAAGGATCAACGGGTGAAAATTACTTTGCTAACCGTCCTGGAATAAAGCTTTTACGTTTTGATTCAGAAACCCAGCAATTTAATGCAATGAAAAATAAGCGAGGAGCTGCATTAGCTGATGATAACTCCTACTTATATGCCTGGATTAAAAAGAATCCGCAATATGTAGTAGGAATTAGATCAATTGGTCCTCACCAATTTATTGCACCTGCTGTTAAGAAGGGTAACAAATCTTTATTGAAGTGGACTAATAAACAAATCAATCGTTTGACTGCTGAAGGTTTCTTCAAGAAAGATTACCAAATTGAACTTAAACCATACTTTGGTAAAGGAATTGTGCCTAGCGACATTTTATTAAAGTAAATCAAAAATGAAAAGAGAAGTAATTCAAACTTGGAATTACTTCTCTTTATTCTATGCCAAAGTATTTTTTAGCTGCGTCGCTCATCTTATTTGGTGACCAAACAGGGTACCAGACGAATTCGACGTCTACATTTTTAACTTCTTCGACCTGTTCTACTTCTGCTTTGATTTTATCAAGGCCGATTGTAAAATTAAATTGAACACTTTGTAAAAAATAAAAGCCCATTTGGGCCTGTTTGATAGAATGTTAATAACCACAAAAACTTCTATTGGAGGTCACAAATGGACTCTTTATATTCTACCATGAATCAGCGCATTAAAGGCAAACACTTATCATTCGAAGAGCGGGTTATT
>ENA-OPDC01000438-OPDC01000438.1-human-gut-metagenome-genome-assembly--contig:-NODE-438-length-18851-cov-3.372366_pt1 | contig 18851 bp, 17 predicted proteins | sample MGYA00241620_ERZ501503 | MGnify/ENA primary metagenome ERZ501503 (study PRJEB25962, sample SAMEA2042659) | human gut metagenome | biome: human gut; feature: human-associated habitat; material: faeces...
TTCAAGCTCTTTACTGCAATTGAGATTGCCATTGAGATTGCTTGCGGATTTTAGGTGTATCAATATGCTAATGTGGCAATATGTTAATATGCCAATTGACCGCGTTCTATTCCGCATGGCAATTGGCATATCAGCACATGGTCACATTGACACATTATTAATTGGCTGCTTCGAATTCTTTCAGGAAGCGGGTATCGTTTTCAGAGAATAATCGTAAGTCGTTTACACGATATTTCAAGTTGGTGATGCGTTCAATACCCATACCTAGCGCATAGCCTGAGTAAACTTTGCTGTCAATGCCGTTGGCTTCCAATACATTCGGATCCACCATACCACATCCCAGAATTTCCACCCAGCCTGTGCCTTTACAGAACGGACAACCTTTTCCGCCGCAAATATTACAACTGATATCCATTTCGGCACTTGGTTCGGTGAACGGGAAATAGGACGGACGCAGACGGATTTGAGTATCTTCGCCGAACATTTCTTTGGCAAACAACAGCAATACCTGCTTCAAATCAGTGAATGATACATTCTTGTCAATGTAGAGTGCTTCCACTTGATGGAAGAATGCATGGGCACGATAACTGATCGCTTCATTGCGGTATACACGTCCCGGACAGATGATGCGGATAGGAGGTTGCGAATGTTCCATAGCTCTTGCCTGTACGGAAGAGGTGTGAGTGCGAAGTACGATGTTCTTTTTCACATCTTCCTGATTGGCTTCGATGAAGAAAGTATCTTGCATATCACGTGCAGGATGGTCTTCGGCAAAATTCATGGCAGTGAATACGTGCAAGTCGTCTTCTATTTCGGGACCGTCGGCAATACTGAAGCCCAGCCGATGGAATATATCAATGATTTCATTCTTTACAATGCTCAGCGGGTGGCGTGTTCCCAGTTCGATGGGATAAGCCGTACGGGTAAGATCCATTTCGGCTGCGCTGTTATCTTGGGTTTCGAAAGCTTCTTTCAATGAGGCGATACGCTCCTGAGCCTTGTTCTTCAGCTCGTTCAGTTTCATACCCACCTCTTTTTTCTGCTCGGCAGGTACGTTGCGGAAGTCTGCCATCAACTCATTAATCGCTCCTTTTTTGCTAAGATATTTAATGCGCAAGGCTTCCAATTCTTCCGCATTGGCTGCTTGCAAGCCTTCAATTTCCTGAAGTAATTGTTCTATTTTAGCTAACATAGTTTCTTCTTTATTTTTTAATGACCGCAAAGTTAGCGAATTAAACCCATATATTTTGCTGAAAACTAAAAAAAACGATATTTTTGCATCGATTTTTTCTAAATATAGAAAATGAGAAAACTTATAATCGGAGTTTGTCTGCTTATGCTGATAAGCTCCTGTGGAGGTGGGAAAAAGAAAATGGACCCCTTCGAGACGCTTACTGAGGAGATTGATTCGCTGACTGCAACCCCGGACACAACAGAAGCGATGGCTGCGGTAGAGGAAGAACCAATGGTTCCCGCTACGGCCGACGAAAGTTTTGCCGACTTTTTCTACAATTTTGCCAGTGATGAAAAATTACAATTGTCACGCATCGTGTTCCCTTTGCCGTATTATACAATGGAAAAGAAAGAGCACATTGAAAAGGAGCAATGGAAACACGATCCTTTATTCAGCCGGCAGGATGCCTATACAGTTCTGTTCGATAAGGCGGAAGACATGGAAATGGAGAAAGATACGGGTCTAACCAGTGTCAAGATAGAATGGATTTACTTGAAGAAGGGAAAAATCAAGCGGTACTATTTTGAGCGGCTGAAGGGGCTGTGGAAACTGGAAGCCATAGATTTTGCGGATATGCCGAGAGAGGATACCGGTAAGGAGGACTTCTTTGAGTTTTATGAACGTTTTGCCAATGATTCTGTTTTCCAGTTGTCTCGTTTGCACGAACCGTTGAAGTTTGTGACCGCTGATCCTGAAGACGAGTTTCAGATACTGGAAACGACTTTGGAGGCCGGGCAATGGTTCGCATTCCAGCCTGTATTGCCTCGTGAGAATCTGACTAATGTAAACTATGGCCAGAACGAGAATGTGCATTCCAATACGAAGGTGATTGAAATGAAAGGTTTTGGCAATGGATTTAATAATACGCTCTATTTTGAACGGCGCCACGGTCTGTGGAAACTGATGCAGTTTGAGGATCTGAGCGATTGATTTGATTGTAAATGAAGGAAATAAAAGACTACTCTCTGTTGCCTCATAATACATTTGGTATGGATGTGAAGGCATCTTTGTTTGTGGAATATGAATCGGTGACAGAGCTGCAATCCATCTTGTCGGATAAAAAACTGATGGCCGGTAACTGGTTGCATATTGGCGGAGGAAGCAATCTGCTTTTTAAAGGTGATTATGCGGGAACTGTCCTGCATTCGGCTATCCGGGGGTATGAGGTGGTTGCTGAAAACGAACAGGAAATAGAGGTAAGGGCAGGAGCCGGTGAGGTGTGGGATGATTTTGTGGCATATACCGTGAAAAACAGTTGGTATGGTGCTGAAAATCTGTCATTGATTCCCGGTGAAGTGGGTGCTTCTGCCGTTCAGAATATCGGTGCGTATGGTGTTGAGGCAAAAGATTTGATTGTAAGTGTGGAAACCGTCGAGGTGGAAACCGGCAGGAAACGGATTTTTACCAAAGAGGAATGCCGTTATGCTTATCGTGAAAGCATTTTCAAGAAAGATTTGAAAGGTAAATATATAGTGACTTACGTCACCTATCGTTTAAGTAAGCAGCCGGTTTTTAATCTGGAGTATGGAAATGTGCGTGGCGAATTGGAAAAGCGAGGAGGTGAGGTGGCATTGGAGAATGTAAGGAAGGTGATTATTGCCGTGCGTGAAGCCAAGTTGCCCGATCCCCGGGTGCAGGGAAATGCCGGAAGTTTCTTTATGAATCCGATTGTTCCACGCAGGCAGTTTGAAATAGTACAGCAACAGTATCCTGATATGCCACATTATGAGGTGGATGGCAATAGGGTGAAGATTCCTGCTGCATGGATGATAGACCGTTGCGGCTGGAAAGGCAGACAAATAGGACGCGCGGGTGTTCATTCTAAACAGGCATTGGTCTTGGTGAACTGTGGAGGCGCTACGGGAGATGAAGTGATTGCTCTTGCCAGACGGATACAGGAGTCTGTGCTTCAAAAGTTCGGGGTGGCTATCTCTCCCGAAGTGAATTTTATATAAGGTATGATATGAAGATTACAATACTAGGCAGCGGAACGTCTACGGGAGTACCCGAAATAGGGTGCAAATGTCCGGTATGCACCAGCAGCGATCCCCGGGACAACCGTTTGCGTTGTTCGGGACTGGTAGAAACGGAAGGGCTCCGGATTCTGATAGATTGCGGTCCCGATTTCCGTGAACAGATGATACGGTTGAACGATTTCAAGCCGTTGGACGGTGTTTTGATTACTCATGAACACTATGACCATGTAGGAGGCTTGGATGATTTGCGTCCTTTCTGTCGTTTTCGCGATGTGCCGGTTTATGCCGAACAATATACGGCAGAGCGTTTACGCCAGCGTATTCCTTATTGTTTTGCCGAACATCTTTATCCGGGAGTTCCCCGTATTACATTAGAGGAAATTGTTCCCGATTCTCCTTTTATTATCGGCAATCCCGAAGGAAACAAAGTAGAGGTGACACCTCTTCGGGTAATGCACGGCAAACTGCCCATTTTGGGATACCGTATCGGCCGGATGGCATGGATTACCGATATGTTGACGATGCCTGGGGCTGAATATGATTTGCTGCAAGGACTGGATGTGTTGGTAATGAATGCATTGCGTCCTCAGCCTCACCATACCCACCAGAATTTGAAGGAGGCTTTGGACAATGCACAAAGAATAGGAGCCGGGGAAACCTATTTTATTCACATGAGTCATCATATAGGATTACATGCTGATGCTGAACGGTTATTGCCGCCGCATGTGCATTTTGCATACGATGGAATGAAAATTTGTTTATAAAGCCGGCTTCAACGAATACCGGCACAATCCGTTCAACCCGCATTCCGAACATTTCGGTGTCCGTGCCACACAAACATATCTTCCGTGTAAAATAAGCCAATGATGTGCGGTGGGCACAATCTCCTTCGGAATATACTTCATCAGATATTTCTCGGTAGCCAGCGGTGTGGTGCAGGTTTGAGGAACCAGCCCGATGCGGTGGCTCACGCGGAACACATGTGTATCTACCGCCATGGCCGCTTTATTGAATACTACACTTTGGATGACATTGGCTGTCTTGCGTCCCACTCCCGGCAGTTTGACCAGTTCTTCCAATGTTCCCGGTACTTCGCTATGAAAATCTTTCACCAGCATTTGCGCCATGCCCACCAGGTGTTTTGCCTTGTTGTTGGGATAACTTACACTCCGTATGTATTCATAAATCACTTCCGGCGTCGAAGCGGCCAATGCCTCAGGAGTCGGGAAATCCCGGTAAAGAGGAGGGGTGATCATATTTACCCGTTTGTCCGTGCATTGTGCACTCAGGATAACAGCTATCAATAACTCGAATGGGTTATTGTAATGAAGTTCGGTTTCGGCAACAGGCATCGCTTCTTGAAAATAAGCGATCACCTTGTTATAAAGTTCTTGTTTTTTCATCTTACCTTCTTTTTTCGGTTACAAATATAATTGATAAATCAATAGGGTAGAATTATTCGGGCAATTCATTTGTTTAGTTGAGTAAACTTCTTATATTTGCATAAATATATTAGATTTATGCAGCTTAACGTAAAGAATGAAACTTCTACATTGAAAGCTGTGGTGCTTGGACAACCCGGTTCCATAGGGAAGGTCCCCACGCTGGAAGAAACTTATGACGCCAAGTCATACGAGTCCGTATTGCATAACATATACCCCCATGAAGAAGATATTTTCAAAGAGATGAGATGCTTTGAAAGCGTATTGTTGAAATATGGGGTACAGGTCTATCGCCCGTGGACACTGGAGAATTGTAATCAGGTGTTTGCCCGTGATGTGGGGTTTGTGATTGACGACAAGATTATTGTTTCCAACATCATCCCCAACCGGGAGGATGAGAAGGAAGCCTACGAAGTGGTCTATAATCAGATAGCTTATAACAAGATTTTCAACCTTCCCGAAAAGGCGCACGTAGAGGGAGGTGATGTGGTGCTTTACAATAATATAGTGTTTGTAGGCCTTTATACCCAGCCCGATTACCCGCAGATGAAGACGGCACGTACCAACCGGTATGCTTTTTCCTTTCTGAAAGAAATCTGTCCGGGGAAGATATTCATCCCCTTGGAGCTGAAAAAACATAATACAGATCCACGTGCGGGGATTCTGCATCTGGATTGTACCTTTATGCCGGTAGGGCATGCGATTATTTATAAGGACGGATTTATGTATCCTCAGGATTATCATACTCTGCTCGATTTGTTCGGCAGGGAGAATGTATTTGAAATAACGCGGGAAGAGATGTACTATATGAATACGAATGTTTTTTCCATCTCTCCTGAGGTGGTGGTTTCTGAAAGGAACTTTATCCGCCTGAATACCTTTATGGAAGAGGTATGGGGAATGACGGTAGAGCGTGTACCTTATTATGAAATATCTAAGATGGGCGGACTGTTGCGCTGCTCCACCTTACCATTAATCCGAGAAAATGACTAAACAAACAACAAACCACATTTTGATGGTGGAACCCGTGGCCTTTGGGTTCAATGAAGAAACAGCGGCCAACAATTATTTCCAGCAGCGGACAGTTGCGGCAGGTGAAACAGTACAAGCTTGTGCCTTGAAGGAATTTCGGGGCATGGTGGATAAGTTGCGTGCAAACGGCATAGAGGTAATAGCGGTGCAGGATACCCCGATACCTCATACTCCGGATTCCATATTTCCGAACAACTGGGTGTCCTTTCACGACGACGGAACGGTGGTGCTGTATCCTATGTTTGCGGAAAACCGCAGGGCGGAAAGACGGGCGGATATCTTGCAGCGGATAGAGTCGGAGGGGTTCAGCATCCGTCGGAAGGTAGATTATACAGGTTTTGAGGAAGAAAACCGGTTCCTGGAGGGGACCGGGGGAATCATTCTGGACCGGGTGAACCGTTATGCATACGCGGCTTTGTCGCAACGGGTGGACAAAGCTTTATTGGGTCGGTTCTGCAAGGAGCAGAATTTTAGTCCGGTGTCCTTTCATGCTTATCAGACTGTAAACGGACAACGTCTGCCTATTTATCATACCAATGTCATGATGTGTGTGGCGACAGATTATGCGGTCGTTTGTCTGGACAGCATCGACGACGTGGAAGAGCGTGAGCAGGTTTGTCACGTCTTGCGGCAGACAGGGAAAGAAATCATCGCCATCTCCGAGGAACAGATGCATCATTTTGCCGGAAATATGCTTCAGGTGGAGAACGGGAAAGGCGCATTGTTTCTAGTGATGTCTCAAAGTGCTTACGATTCGTTGGATGAAGGCCAGTTACAACGGCTGTCTAAGTATAACGCGTTGCTTCCCATGCCCATCCCTACCATTGAAACGCTGGGAGGAGGAAGTGCCCGTTGCATGATGGCGGAAATATTCTTGAAGAAAGAAAAACATTAAATGATAAAAAGCTTATGGATGCAAAATTATCGGCAGCTCAATTGATGGAGCTTGAGAACAAACATGGAGCACACAATTATCATCCTGTTCCTGTGGTATTGGATAAAGGAGAAGGTGTGTTTGTATGGGATGTGGAAGGAAAGAAATATTATGATTTCCTTTCCGCTTATTCGGCAGTGAACCAAGGACATTGTCATCCGCGTATTATCGATACGTTGGTAAAACAGGCGCGAAAGCTGACTTTGACTTCACGCGCTTTTTATAACAGCCAGTTGGGACGGTATGAAGAATTTGTCACCCGTTATTTCGGATATGACAAGGTTTTACCGATGAATACGGGAGCCGAGGCGGTAGAAACCGCATTGAAGCTTTGCCGCAAATGGGCGTATGAAGTAAAAAAGCTTCCCAAGGATACGGCGGAAATCGTTGTATGCCGGAATAATTTTCATGGGCGTACTACCACTATCGTTTCTTTCTCCATTGATCCGGACGCTTACAATAACTACGGACCTTTTACCCCCGGCTTTGTCGTGATTCCCTACAATGATGCCGAAGCATTGGCGAAAGTGCTGGACGAACATCCTCATGTGGCCGGATTCCTGGTTGAGCCCATTCAGGGAGAGGCAGGTGCTTATGTACCCGATGAGGGATATTTGAAAAAATGTTACGACTTGTGCCGTGCCCACAATGTACTTTTTATAGCCGATGAAGTGCAGACCGGCATTGCCCGTACAGGTAAATTGCTGGCTTGTGACTATGAGAATGTTCATCCGGATATCCTGATTTTGGGAAAGGCTTTATCGGGTGGGGCCTGTCCTGTTTCTGCGGTATTATCATGCAATGAAGTGATGGATGTTATCCGTCCGGGGCAACATGGCTCCACTTTTGGCGGAAATCCTATTGCTGCGGCAGTGGCTGTTACGGCGCTGGAGGTAGTACGGGACGAACAGTTGGCGGACAGGGCATACAGGCTGGGACTGATATTCCGGGAAGAGATGAGAAAACTGTGTGAAACATCTCGTGTGGCTTCTTTTGTCCGGGGCAAGGGATTGCTGAATGCGTTGATAATCAATAATGATGAAACGAAGGATTTGGCGTGGGAGATTTGCTTGAAATTGGCCGAAAACGGTTTGCTGGCCAAACCGACACATACGAATATTATTCGTTTTGCTCCGCCATTGGTGATTACAGAGGAACAATTAAAGGAGTGTATCGAAATTATAAAGAAGACGATTGCTTTGTTTGAATAAAGGATTTTTTATCCTGTCTTTTAGGGGTGGATTCAATCTGCCCCTAAAATCGTTTTCACTGATACCCACCTGTTTGTGACGCTTCATCTTTCATTGTTCCATACTGTTTGGCTATAGAAAAGGTAATTATTTGATGAGGCTGTTTCTTCTTGATAAGAATATTTAATGCAGTTATATCCGGTTAACTCGGAAATAATTTCTATCTTTGCACCCCGAATTAAAAAATAGACGTATGATGCCGTGAATAGCGGTCGTGTATTCTAGAACACCACGTAAAAAACAGGAGAAATGAAGAATAATAATACTGTATCTGTATCGTTCATGTTGCTTGGCATACTGTTTTGTGTATGTCTTGTCGCAGCAAATTTATTGGAAACCAAAGTTGTCCAGATCTGGAAAATTACGGCAACTGCCGGACTGGTTGTATTTCCTATTTCTTACATTATCAATGATTGTATAGCCGAAGTATGGGGCTTCCGCAAGGCACGTCTTATCATTTGGATGGGTTTTGCCATGAATTTCATGGTGGTAGCTTTGGCGCAGCTTGCCATTCTGATGCCCGCAGCTCCGTTTTGGGAAGGAGAGGAGGGCTTCAACTTCGTTTTCGGCATGGCGCCCCGCATCGCTGTAGCCAGTCTGACCGCTTTCTTGGTCGGCTCTTTTCTCAATGCCTATGTCATGAGTAAAATGAAGCTGGCTTCGGGAGGAAAGAACTTTTCACTTCGTGCCATCACTTCTACTTTGGTGGGTGAGAGCGCCGATTCCATGATTTTCTTTCCTGTTGCCTTTGGAGGTTTGATGCCTGCCGGTGAACTGATAAAGATGATGGTTATTCAGGCAGTGCTCAAGACACTCTATGAAATTATTATCCTGCCCGTTACCATCCGTGTGGTAAATTACATCAAGAAGGTGGATGGCAGTGATGTCTTTGATGAGCATATCTCATACAATGTATTGAAAATCAAAGAACTTTAATAAGGTGCTGATGTGTCAGTGTGCCGGTTAGCCAATTACCATACGGTATATGGCGCAGCATATCCACATAGCGCGGCAATTGGCACATTGGCGTATTAGTAAATTGAAAAATTGTCAACAATGAATAAAAGTGACGCGTTGGTTGTGTTCAGCGGAGGGCAGGACTCAACCACTTGCCTGTTTTGGGCAAAAAAACATTTCCGCAAAGTGTATGCTTTAAGCTTTATCTATGGACAAAAGCATGTGAAGGAAGTGGAGCTGGCCCGTGTTATTGCCGGAAAGGCAGGGGTGGAGTTTAAAGCGATGGATGTTTCCTTTATAGGCAACCTGGGTAAAAATTCGCTGACAGATACTACGATAACGATGGATGAGGTGAAGCCTGCCGATAGTTTCCCTAATACGTTTGTGCCGGGGCGGAATTTGTTCTTTCTGAGCATTGCGGCTGTCTATGCACGCGAATTGGGAATCAATCATATCGTGACCGGTGTGTCGCAGACAGACTTCAGCGGTTATCCCGATTGCCGGGATGCTTTTATCAAGTCGCTGAATGTGACATTGAACCTTGCCATGGACGAGCAGTTCGTGCTTCACACTCCGCTGATGTGGATTGATAAAGCGGAAACATGGGCGTTGGCGGACGAATTGGGCATGCTCGATTTGATCCGGCATGAAACGCTGACTTGCTATAATGGCGTACAGGGGGATGGCTGCGGTCATTGTCCGGCCTGTAAGCTCCGTCGTGAAGGATTGGAAAAGTATCTGGAGATAAAGGCGGAAAGAGAGAAACGATAGGATAAACGAAGGTGTTTTCTCTTTGTATGAAAGGTGTTCCTTTCTTGCCGGGTATATCGTTTCACTTTAGTGAGCAAATTTTATCACTGAAGTGAAGAAGTTTCATCACTCAAGTGGTACAGTTTCATCACTTCAGTGAAACGATGTACTTGGCAGGGAGAGAATTTCTATTCCAAGGTATGAAAGAGAAAACATGAATATGAAAAAAACAGATTTTAATGGAAAGAAAAGATGAATTGACCCTTCTCGGGTCGAAGACCGAGTACAGGCAAGATTATGCTCCCGAAGTGTTGGAGTCCTTTGTGAACAAACATCCCGGAAACGACTATTGGGTACGTTTTAACTGTCCCGAATTTACCAGTTTGTGTCCTATTACAGGACAGCCCGATTTTGCGGAAATCCGTATCTCCTACCTGCCTGATGTGAAAATGGTGGAGAGCAAGAGCTTGAAGCTGTATTTGTTTAGTTTCCGTAATCATGGCGATTTTCATGAAGATTGCGTGAATATCATCATGAAAGATTTGATTAAGCTGATGGATCCTAAATATATTGAGGTGACGGGCATTTTTACTCCGCGCGGTGGTATTTCCATTTATCCGTATTGTAATTACGGCCGTCCGGGTACTAAGTATGAGGAATTGGCGGAGTATCGGATGCGTAATCACGATTTATAGATGTATCTCTTGGAATGATTAGATAGATTGTGGGCTCAAATATTTGCTGGTTTTGAAAATTTGTTCTATTTTTGCACTCCGAAAAAAGGAGAGGTGCTCGAGTGGTTGAAGAGGCACGCCTGGAAAGCGTGTATACCCCAAAAGGGTATCCGGGGTTCGAATCCCCGTCTCTCCGCGATAAAGGCTGAGAATCAGTAAATAGCAAAACAAATGCCCGGTTTTATACTCAATAATGTAAAGCTGGGTCTTTTTGTGTTATTTGAGAAACAAAATAGTGTTTGGATTTGTAGCCTCATTTTGAAAAAGATAATATTCTATATTAGAATGAAAAGATATATTAAAGGTTGCCTTTGTATATATGCGGATGCATTACATAGGTAACCTTTAGTTATTTAAGGGGTAATTACTAGGGAAATGTTTCTGCAATTTGTTTGGCAACGCGTTTTATAGCACCTCTGATGTCTGCGGATACGCTGAATCCTAAGGTGGTGTATGCACCGCGACATGAAGCTATCGGGCGGCCGGTGAGGTAATCTATGAAATTTACAGTTACAATGGATTTTTCTTCTAAAACATCTACCCCATATTTTACCATAAGCAGTTTTGACTGTTGTGTAGCAGTCAACTCGTTTATACGCATATCATTGATTAACTTAAGACGGGAGCCTTCTACGGCATCAAACAATTGTATCTCGTATTCCATCAATTGAGCCGGAATATGATAAGTGTCATTGTTGATAATTGAAGCATATTCATATTTTGACAAATCAACATTTTGCGATACGACACTTTTAGAGGTTGTACAAGATGATGCTGTTATTCCGATTAAAAACAGGAATGTGATAATTATTTTATTCATAGAATTGTTATTTAGGTTCTATATGCAAATAATATCTTTCTTGTACTAACTCGTCAGTGCCGTCAGAAAGTTGATGCAACATCAACATATGAGTGGTTGGATTTTCCCAATACAATTCAGCTTTCACACCTTTCTCAGGCAGGCATTTGAATAAGTTTTCTTTCTCTTTGGCATCTTGTCCCTTGCCAAAATTGTTTTCCATCAGTGTCTTGATGGCTTTTTCTGTTGTTGGCGGAAAATCTGCATCTGATAGCGATTTATGATTTACCGGGATAATTTGGGAATAAGGAGCGTCGTTCTTTGCAACAATGTCGTATACCTGATATTCAAAATCTCTATCCAATAGGCAATAGGCTGTTAGATTCTGAGGATTCTGTAAGATAATCGTACCCCATTCAAGTCCTAAGAAGTCGCGATTATAAAGCGTTGTATTGAGCGAAGTCTCATATTTCACTTTTCCATGACGGTAGCCTTTAAGACGGCTTTTTACAGTACCACTCTTGAAAAAGTGTGAACTCCATTGTTTAGAAAGAATCTTTTCTTCTCCTTCTGCTGTAACATTATGTTCATAGATTTTGAACGTGTGAGGAAAATGATCTGCACTCCACACAATAGAATCGTAATAGTTTGTAAACTTAGGAAAAACTGTAGGCATATAATGACCGTTTATGTCCGTTATTCGAAATGTTATCAAATCGAGGGGTGATGGCAACAGACTTTCAATATGCATCAAGGGAGTAAATTCTGCCATAATCATCTTGAACTTAGCTTCTTCCGGCAAAGCCTCCGGTTCTGGGTCTGGTTGTCCATTATCTTTAAAGATTCTGGATAAACAGATGGTTGTATAAGCTGTTCTTTCCCCGTCATTTGCCGAAATCCGAATCTCTTCGTATGCATCCGGAGAATCCGAAACAGACGGAGGGAAATGGATTTTCACTTGATTGGCTAATTTTGAATGTATCATTCTTTGTTTCAAATCTTCGTCTATGCTCTTCGAAATAGATTTTCCGTTGCATCTGATAGTTTTCCCCTGCATAAACTTCATGAATGAGGGGAAGCAGTTTCATGCTGAAATATTCGGGTAGTTTGGCTGTTGTTGCATCCGTTTCTGTTTCCGGTTGGCTGTCCGTATAGCTCTGCTGGTCGGTTTCTTCCGGCTGTTTTTCATTGGTATCTTTCATCTTCATGTTGAAGCATCTTTCAGCTGTTGGGGAGTTGGCATGGCTTTCTGTACCTCAATTTCCTTGGAAACATTCTGAATTTCAGTATCATATATCAGCAAATTCGTATTGGTTTCTGATGCGCTTTGCTTTAGCTTCTTGGTGGATCCGTTCTTTACCCGTTGCTTGTCTGCATCTCATTTGGCTCTGTCAATCCGGTAGCCCGTTGTAAACTGGGGCGTGGCTGGCAAAGATGACACACATACGGATATAGGTACGTTCTCTACGATTGGCACACGTTCTTTTTCCGATTCTCCAATGCCAGAATGATGTTACCTTGATATTCATAATTGGCTGCGTTTGAAATTCTACACCTAAATATACACCCAATAATTGAGATAGTAAAAGACATTTAGAAAGATTTAGATTTACTCTCAAGTTCCTTTCTTCGCAATGCGGAATGACAACTTCCTTTCGAATTGATGATAATATTAAAAAAGAACATCTACCCGGTTGCCTTGTATAAATAAAAAGACTGTTTTACGTAATTCTATGTCCAGTGCACGTAATAAAAATACAATTGTATGTTTCTAACTTTGCACTATCAAAATAAACATCATAAAACAAGTATTTTTACTTAATAAAATAATCGGCGACAATATGAAAAAAACATGCTTTTTTTTCTTTCTGCTGTTCAGCCTGCAGGCTTTCTCACAGAAGGTTGTGCTAAAAAACAACCTTGTCTATGACGCCCTGCTGACACCCAATCTTTCTGTGGAGCTCTCCCTAGGGAAGAAATGGACTTTGGATACCCAAGTGGGTATGAATTTCTTCTTTTATGAAAGTGATGCTACCGCAGGCGGTTACAAAACAAGGAAGTGGAGCCATTGGCTTGTACAGCCGGAGATAAGATATTGGACCTGTGAAACATTCAACGGCTGGTTTCTTGGTCTTCATGCCCACGGAGGACAGATGAATGTAGGAGGCATAAATATTCCTTTTATCATTCAAAACCACTCCAAAGAAATGAAAGATTACCGTTATGAAGGGTATTTTTACGGTGGGGGTATCAGTACGGGCTACCATTGGATACTGTCCAGCAGATTCAGTGTAGAGGCATCCTTAGGACTGGGCTATGCGCGTGTTAAATATGACAAGTTCAGATGTACTTCTTGTGGGAAGAAAGATAGTAAGGGGAAAGCTGATTATCTGGGACCTACAAAGCTTGCCGTTTCGATTATCTATATAATTAAATAAATGATGCTTTGCATATATAAACATTAAAAACAGAATCAATGAAACCAATACAATATTATATAGGAATACTCTCTGTGCTGGGGTATGTATACTGTTTGCCGGTGGTAGGACAGGTGGAGGATAAGGTTGTCAGAAAGGGGAATCCCCGTTTGGAATATACAGATGTGAAAACCGGACGTAGCCCGGAAGGGAAAATGTTTACCGTTTCTTTCAATATAGTAGAATCCATCAATCGGTTGAGGACACAGGAAATTGTTTATATCTATCCTTCTTTGGTATCTTCTGACGGCAATATCAGGACTGCTTTCTCGCCTTTGTGTATTTCCGGAAAGAAAAGATACAAGGTTGTTGCCCGTAAGGAAAGACTGGGTGGTAACCCGGGTACATTACTTCCTGTGAAGGATATTCGCAGTTCCAGAGATTTGAGGGAGTCTGGAATCTCCGTCAGGGAAACATTGCCTTTTGAACGTTGGATGGCTTCCGGCCATCTTTTTCTTCGTGAAGAGGTGTATGGATGTTCCGAGTGCGGTAAAGGTGTGAGCCAGTTGAATATACCGGTAACCGGGATAGACCTTTTTGGCCCAGAAGACTATAAATACATTTTTTATACTCCGGAAAAGGTGGAGATAAAATGTTATGAAGAAGAATTTGACTGTAAGGTCACTTTCAAATCCGCACAGCATGAACTTCTTCTTGGATTTGGTAAAAATCAGGAAGAATTAGCCCGTCTGGATGATTTTGTATCCAAAGGGCTTCGGATCAAAGGGGCTAGGCTTCGTGAGGTACATATCATGGGATACGCTTCTCCGGAAGGTGAGTTTAGTTATAATAAACATTTGGCGGAACGTCGTACTCATACGCTTTCTTATTATGTACTGAGTAAGTACCCGCAGCTCGAGAAAGCCTCCATATACGAAATAGAAGGGGTGGGTGAAGACTGGAAAGGCTTGGAAAATATTATAAATGTATCTTCTTTGGCATATAAGGATGAAATTTTATCCGCTATTAATAGGTATCATACGGATGTGGCCCGTGAAGTGGCTATACGCTCTTTAGATGGGGGAAAGGTTTATGCGGAGTTGCTTTCCACAGTTTATCCCACTTTGCGCCGTACCGTTTTTCGCATGGGATTTGATGTTCGTCCCTATACGGATGACGAATTGGAGGAAATGTTTATTACCGTTCCCGGATGCCTGAGCCAGTATGAGATGTACAGGCTGGCGCAACAGTATGCCGAACAGGGAAAAAATCCGGTAAACATATACAAGAAGGCTTATGAACAGTTTGCACTTGATCCGCTGGCGGCACTCAACTATGCCAATGCGCTTTTAAAGTATGAAAAGGATGCGGATAAGGCTCTGATGATATTAGACACAGTAAAGAGTGACAGCCGTTCTGTTTATCCTATGGCAATTGCCCATAGTATGAAAGGAGACTGGCGGAAGGCGGAGGAATTACTGAAAAAAGACATGGAGCCCCGGGAATGAAAACTCCTGGACTTTCCATGACAGGATTAACGGATAAATAGCAAGCATTTAATGTATTAATAATTAAATTATTTATTTACTAAACAGTTTAAGTTATGAAAGTAAACAATTTATTTTTAGTGGGAGTTGCAGCCTTAAGTCTGGGCATGACAGCTTGTAATAATGAGGATGTCCCTCAGGTAAACAATCCGGGCGAGGGAACAACATTTGCAGGAATGTATATTTCCGCTATGAAGGATGTTTCAACCAGAGCGGTGAATGACAATCAGGAAGATTATGGAGGAAGAACGGAAGAGAGTACACTTGAATCTCTACGGCTTATTTCTCCCGGTACGCCTCAGGACTGGACGCTAGGAAGCGCTGACGAGGAGAATAAATTCTGGGCGACGACACCGGTCGGCACTTACAAAGTCGCTCCATGGAAAGCCACTTCGGGTTCCCAAGCAATGGCGTTGTTGTTTAATAGGGGCACTCTTGATCCCAGTATTGCAACGGCCATGAACTGTGTATATGGAAGTACGGCTACTGCGGTGGCCGACATCGCGGCTCTCGCCATGGAAAATCAGTTCGTGATGACCTCGAAGGCCGAGCAGAAAACCATCAAGGACAATATCTCCGAAGAAACAGTCAAGACAGGTACGGGAGAGGCTCAAAATGTATTCTCCTTTGATGTGGAGCGTGTCGTGGCACAAGGATTGGTCGCGAAGGATGCCGCTTTGACAGAAAAAACCGCTGATGGAAGAGGATTTGTTGATCTTGATAACCTCACGTATACGGCTATCAACGGCGCCGCAAAGACATATCTTTTCCGCAACCATGCAGGAGATCGTACAATCACAGTGGGAGACGGGCTTTACAAAGATTTCACATCCGCTATTGATGACTATGTTGATTTTCAAAATGCCCAAGATCCGAACGGTACTGCCAAGGAGCATTTGATCCGTCTGGGAAACCTCTTGCCGGAAGAGACTCCAACAGCGGATAAGCTTGGCATGTACGCGGCCAAGGCGGTTGCGGCAGATGCTACCGAGGCTAAAAAGGTGGCAGGTATTTATTTCTTGGAGAATTCCGTAAAAAAGGAGGAACTCACAACTGACAATAAGAATTTCGGTTACTATCGCCTACCGTATGCCAAGGTCTATACGACTTATACTCCAAAAGATGTATTGCATTGGGATCAAGATCAAAAGAAGTTAATCAGTAAACCTGGGGTAAAGGGCGAGACGTTCTATCGAGGAGAAGGTGATGGGCTGATCTATGCCAGCAAGGATGCCGCAAAGAAAAGCCAGTTGAGCCCGGATCAAAAAGCTTACACTTACGCAAAAGGGAGATGCGCATATCGTGCGTTATGGAACCGTCAAACAAACGCTGATGGAAAAACGATTGTGAACGCTAATACTCGTCGTAACAACACCTATCTGTTGACAATTAAGGCTTTCCAGGGCCTAGGTATGCCGTGGGATCCTTCCGATCCTAAAGATCCGTATCTGCCGAAGCCTGATGATAAGGAAGAACCGACGAATCCTGAAAATCCGGATATCGAGAAAGAAGAAACCTATATGCGTGTCGAGGCTAAAGTGCTCCAATGGAACCTCGTTTCACGTGATGTCGTTCTAGAGTAATTTTAGTATTAGATTGCTGATAAATTCAGCCTATAATTTCTTACATAGCTGTAGAGAGGGAAGAGGAATTTTTTCCTCTTCTTTCTCCAATCAACAAACAGTTTGGTTTCAAACTGTTAAATAACCTCAACATAAACTATATCAAATGAGAATCAGAAGTGTACATTACATCGCATTTATCATGTTGCTGGTTTACTGTCTTATAGGATGTAATTCTGCGGTATTTGATGACTTGGGTAGTTGTCCGCAAGGTGTTTATTTCCAGTTCTATAGACAGACCCCTTGCGAACAATTTCCTGGCTATCCGTCAGATATCAGAGAAGTCCGGGTATTTGTCTTTGATGATGAAGATCTGCTGGTGGGCGAATTTTCTGACAAGAAGGCAGTCCTTTCGGCAGATTATTCTTTGTCCGCCACATTGCGGTATACGGGGAAACTCACGTTTGTTGCATGGGGTGGCAGTGACCTGGAGGCCTATGATTTTTCAGATTTTCGGGAAGGCGTTACTACCAGACAGGAAATGCAAGTGTCACTGCGGTTGAAAAACGGACGGATTTCCTCAGCCCCCGGGCCTTTGTATGTCGGTCTCGCCTCCATATCACTGGAGAACCGGAAGAATATGGGAAGCGTGTATGAACGGGTGGCTTTCAATATGCAGGAATTGACATACCGGGTACACTTCACAATCAGTTCCATAGGTTCCCCTTTCCCCATAGACGAGGAATTCGTCATCAGGATAGAAGATGACAACGGTGTGTATGATTTCAATGGCCGGATCGCCCTTTGCGAACGTTTTGAATACGCGACCGAAGCCGTACGTGACGCTGAAGGGGCATTGAAAGCGGATTTCACGCTGATGAAACTGGAAGAGGGAAGAAATGCATTCGTATCTCTGATTGACAAGACAACCGGGGAGATTCTTTATACCGCTAATCTGGTTGATGACATCCTCATGTTCCGGGGAGATGCGGGCGAACCGCCGTATAGTCTGGAATGTGATCATGATTTTCCCATAACCTTGAAACTCAAGTACGAAAAGGAAACATGGATGCTGATACAAGCGACTGTTCTGGATTGGAATGTCGTTTCCCGCCCCATAGAATTGGAAAACTGATATCATGTCAGGCTAGTTTAAAATAAATGATTCGTGTAATATTAGAAAGGAATTGAGATTATTAACAAAAAACGATAGACAATGAAATACGGAACTGTGATAAGGTTGTTGACGGTGGCTTGCTTGGCGATTGTACAGTTGACCGGATGCTCGTCTGATGTGGAAGAGATGGAAGAGGCCGCTCCGGGTATTCCTATCCGGATCGTGGCGGAAATGAATAGAGGGGGAGGTACTTCCCGGACGGTAGGAGTTCCTGCACGTTTATCCGGAGAATGGAAAGAGAACTATATCGGTGCAGAGGAATATGAGAAAACTGTCAAACATGTTCTCCTCTTCGCTTACAGGAATACCGGGAACTCTCCGGAAAAAGTCCTTTTCTATTATCCCCAGGGAACGGTCAATCCGCTGGCAGGTATAACCGGCATTGACCATTTCGAGATGAAAGAGATAAGTGGAATAAATGTGGGGGACTCCAATATAGCCTTGGATCTGGAACTGATGGGTGGCAATTATAATTTTGTCTTACTGGTCAATTGTGAATCCGGACTGAAAAAGATCCGGGAGGAACATATGATTCCTGATCCGAAACAGCTGATGGAGAAAACCGAAATTTTCACATCTGACGATCTGAAAGGAGAAAACCGAAAGTATCTTCCCATGGTGGGCCAATGCAACTTCCGCGTTCCGGACAACATGGACGGCGATAATAGGATAACTCTTTCTCCCAGCATACTTTTGGAACGTACGCATGCCCGTGTTGAGTTTATCTTTACAACGGTTGATGACGGGGGAAACTATCTGTCTCCTTTGTTACCGTTTTCCAAAGTGACGAAACTCTCTCTGAATAATGAGGTCAGCGGTTATTCTGTCCTGCCTTCTGCCGGGGAATATACGGCAACTGGTGGGGGTAATCCAGATATCAGGGGAGTAGACTACGTGGGAGATCCCCTGTTATTGCCGGAAAGAGCCAGTTTCCATGAAGGTGCCAACGAGGGGGCCGGAGAATCCGCTTTTGTGACCAAATGCAAAGAAAGACTGCTTCCATATACGGGTATGACACCTAACTACATCTATGTAGCTCC
>ENA-OPDC01000459-OPDC01000459.1-human-gut-metagenome-genome-assembly--contig:-NODE-459-length-18257-cov-3.682233_pt1 | contig 18257 bp, 22 predicted proteins | sample MGYA00241620_ERZ501503 | MGnify/ENA primary metagenome ERZ501503 (study PRJEB25962, sample SAMEA2042659) | human gut metagenome | biome: human gut; feature: human-associated habitat; material: faeces...
AAATTTCATCGTAGTCACCGGCAGCAGAACGCTTTGGCTGCTGGCCCGCCGGGGGCTTACGCCGCTGGTCGCGGGCTTGCACATCGCCAAGGGTTTTCACGCCCTCATTCTTCCATGCTTTCAAGATGCCGTTGACGTAGTTCCATTTATGTACGCCAGACAGTGCGGCTTTTTTGATAGCCAGCAGGATGAGGTCATCCGTGAAAATCTGCCGCCATTGGAGCAAGGAATCCTTTGCGGCCGGGGGAAAGCTGCCGATGTTGTCCTCGAAAGACCGGACAATCTCGGCCAATCCGGGGTCGGCAGCCGGAAAACCGCCGCTGCCGTTATCTCTTACTCTGTTCTCTATCTCTTTATCTTTCTCTTTATCTTTATCTATCTCTTTCTCTATGGGGAGATTTTCCCCAGTGGTATCCCTACCACTTTCCCCAATGGAAAGAGGAGAATTTGCGGCTTGTAGTGTCTGCCTGCGCTTCTTGGCCGCCCAGTCAGTTTCACTGCCTATCATTTCCGAATAATCGGAAATCGACAGCGTTCCGTCTGGGTTTTCAAAAACAAGGCCGATTTGCTTGTACACCTCAAGAGCCACACGGACGGTTGCCAGAGAAAACCATTTGCATTCTCTCTGAATCTTTTCAACATCATAGGGAATGAGCATCTCTCCGATTTTTGACACCAGACAGCCGCCCGTGTTTATGGTTTTGAGGCAGAGCATTTGATAGAGAACAACATAGTTGGCACCATCTGGCTGGCTCATCAGGTAGTCGATTGCGTCCGAGGACATGAAGCTATCTTTGAGTTTTATCCAGTAGTACCGCTTACCTGTTGCCATCATCAGACCTCCTTAGAACGGCAAATCGTCCGTATCGTCAATCTCGGAGAAATCATCGGGATTGCCCTGCGAGTAACTGGGTTGTACAACTTCAGGAGCAGCTTCTGCGCTCTGCCACTGCTGCCGCTGGCTCTGGGTGGAAAATCCCATCTGCTGGGGCTGCTGATTCTGATAGGGCGGCTGCTTGTAGCCCGGCGGCGGCACCTCACCGCCATCATCCACTCGCTGCTCCGTTTTTGGACCGCAAAAGTGAATCTTCTGGACCACAAACTCGGTAGCGGTGCGCTTCTGACCGTTCTTGTCCTCGTAGGAGCGGGTCTGGCACTGGCACTCCACAAGAGCCGTGCTGCCCTTGCGGAAATACTCGCAAACGAACTCTGCCGTTTTACGCCATGCCACGAAATTCAGCCAATCGGTAGCCCGCCGGCCATCCTGACCGACATTATCCCGGTCAACGGCCATGCGAAAGCTGGCAACTGTCAGGCCGCTCTGTGTGGTCCGCATTTCAGGATCAGCGGCGAAGCGGCCCTGAAATGTGCAATTATTCAGCATCGGTGTCCTCCTGCTTGGTAATCAGCTCCGGATGAACTGCAAGCATCAAATCCAGCACAAAGTTACCAATGTCGTAAACGCTGCCGCCTGCACCCTTGTGATAAATGAGGCTGAGTTCGGCCTGCTTCTGGATCAGTTCCTTGTACTCCTCAACCGGGATAGCGATGGTCTGGACGTTCAAATCTTCCATAACTGGTTCCTTTCTTCTCGCATGATGCGGACCACCTTGCGGCACTGGTCCACATCGAACATTCCAATATGCGTAAATTCAATCGGGGTGCCCATCTTCTCGGACAGCCAGCGGTAGGCCTCATTCCGGCGGCCACGGTAGGGACCGTATTTCCAGAGCGGGTCAAATGCTGCATGAGCTGCCTTTTTCCAGTTGCGCAACTCCGAATTTGCCAAGCGGCCAAGGGGTTTGTCGGACCCCTTGTGTACGCCGACATAGGCACCGCAGCGAGGGCAGAGGTAAATCATGCCGAAGCTGTGGCCGTGGTAAACCACCGAACTATCTACGAAGTCTGCGGGCGTTCCGCAGTAGTCGCAGATGACGATTCGGCCTTTCATCGTGACCATTCCTCCTTGTACCGGGCCAACTGCTCCGGGGTATCCGTCTCGATACCCAGAGCCTTGGCTTCATCAATCGTACCGTCAATCAGGTGTGAAAATTCTTTCGTGTCCATCTTGCTGGTGTCCTTGTAAACCAAGTAGCAGTTGAACCATTTTCCGTCCTCTTCCCGCACATCGAAGCAGCGGGTGTATTTATAGAGATCATGAACATCTACGCTGACCGGGAGTTTGAAGCCCACGGCGCAGCCGTCCTTATCCCTCGCAACTGTGCCGTAGGCCACAACCAGCCGCTCTTTCACAAGGTCATCCGATTCGCCAGTTTCGGCGGCAATCTTGTTGACCAGAACATGGAAGTAGGCGTTTGCACTGTGGCTGCGCTTGTTGCGGTGCTTCTTGATTTCAATGTCCAGCAGCGGCTCCTGATTCAGCTTGTCCCACAGACTTCGGAAATCAGAATCAACTTCCAGCGTGATACGCTGCTTGCGGTTCAAACTGAAACTCATATCGACCAGCCGCCCGGTCATAAGGCTTTCCAGTGCTCCTTGAACACATCCATCAGACCGAAAGCGTCCAGCCAGTCGAAAAAGTCCGAAATGACGGGGCGAATGTCGGGCGTTTCATCCCGGCGATAGCACTCCGTCCAAACATCCATGCCGTTGCTGACGAGGTAGGAAAACGTCTGCGCTTCCGGGATGAGCAGCATATAGGTTGGGTGCTGGGTGCTGGAATAGAACTTTCCGCGCTCGTAGCCCTTGCTGAATTTGATGTCGTAGATGGTGCCAGCTTTCAGGGCATCGAGGCGACCATACAGAACCACATCCATGCCCCGCACCTGAATCGTCCGACGGGCTTTGAATTGTAGCTGCCCGCCCTTGATGATGGCGGCGATCTGCCCAGCAGCCCAGTTCCACGGATTGTTGGGGTCATCGTGGCCATTGACAATGGCGGTCACGAGGTTTTCAAAGTCGATGCCGTTCTGCATGGCCTCCGTCCGGGGCGTAGGCTCTCGGCGCAGTACCAGCATGAACTCTGCCAGCGGGTCGCCCTCGGTGGTCAAATCCTCGTAAGGATTCTCCCGAATGAGATGCAGCCACGAGGACAGCAGCGAGTGAGTGACGAGGTATGCAGCCATTACTGTGCCTCCTCTGCGGGCTTGTACTGGGCGGAATTCGGGTCGAACGTCAGGCCGAGGGCTGCGATTTTGGCTTTCCACTGGGCGTTCAGTTCCCGGCTGGAAGTCAGGTGATGGTGCAGAGCCTTGAACGGCTGCATGGCGGCGTTGGCGGTATTTGCATCCTTAATGCCGGCAATAATCTTGCTGCCATCCCGCATAACCTGTTCGTACGCCTCGTTTTCCTTGGCGTTTGCAGCCACTTCCTCGGCGGCCTTGCTGTTATATTCCTCGAACAGCTTGGTCAGGAAGTCATTCTGACTGCCGGGGCCAAGGGCGGGAATCTTATAAACGCCGTGGATGCCGCGGGTGCCCTTGGCGAAATACCGCTCACAGTTGGAGAAGCCGATGGTGCGGTCGTTGCCGTACATCTCCACGAAACCGCCCAGATCCATGGGCTCCCAGACGTTGTTCTTGGTCTGACCCTCGACCTTGATGCGGAGGCGGGTGTTGTCGCCGTCCTTTTCCTCGGTGGCATGGAACACGACAACGATGTTCTTCTTCAGCTCATAGAAGCAGTAGTCCATCAGCCGGACGAACTCACGGCCTACGAAACCGTAACCTTTGAGGGACAGGCTGCCATCGCGCTGGCCGTACTTGGGATTCTGCTTGATAGCCCACAGACCCATCAGGGAAATCAGCTTACCGGCGGTATCGAATACCAGCGTCTCGAAGTCGTTGAGATTCTCCGGCTTCAGGTCGTTCAGGATCTCGTCATAGCTGCGGGGCTGGATGTACGGCATACGGTAGCGAGGCTCGATACGGTCAATGCCGAAATCGCAGTCGATGTGCAGCGGGCGGGGGGCGGACAGGGCCAGCGTGGACTTGCCAATGCCGGGGTAGCCAGCAATGAGCATCCGAATCTTCTTTGCGCCGTCCTGAATGTCGTTGGGATTGCGAATCATAATGTTTACTCCTTTTCAGTTTGCGGGTTTACTTGCGGAACATGACGTACTTGCCGGTGGTGCGGTTGACCAGCTCCATGAAGTCGGGAGCATCCCGGACGCAGAGATACAGGCGGAAATCCCATCCCTGTGCAGAGAGAGCTTCTTTCTGGCGGCGGGTCAGCTTTTTACCTCTTACTTTCAAAAAATCACCTCCTCGGTCTTGTTGACAGCGATGTTCAGCGTGATGGTTTCCCGGCAGCGGCGGCCGAAGTTGCCCTCCGAGCCGAACATCTTGGTTTTCTCGAACTCCTTTGCGCTGTACACGCTGGCACAGTTGAGAACATTGGGAATGCGGTCAGGGTGGACTGCCCGGAACGCCTGACACGCCATGTGGTAGTTGGGCGCCCAGACCACCGTCCATCCTCCACAGTACGGCTGATCATCATCTGAGCCGTATGTGAAGTAGAATTTTTCCAGATCCATCACTCAGCCTCGCTTTCGTTCTTGATGCAGATACCGAGCGCAGAGAACAAGAGCATCAGGCCAGCTTCATCTCCGTCATCCAGGCTCATAAAGTCGAGCTCCCCGGCCACAAAGCCCTCACGGAGAATCACAGCGGTGCCCACAATGGGATGACCATGTTCCGGCGTACCGTAGAGAATGCTGGCAATGCTGTTGATGGCGTAGCCTTTCAGCAGTCCCTCATCATCAATCACCATGCACAGTCCTTCCGGCAGATACTTGGGATGAACCACCTCGATGCAACCGCCGACCTCTTTCTGGAGGTTGTCCAGCAGCGGTTCGCCGAAGTCCTTGAACTGCATCTGATTCTCGGTGTTGATTGCCAAACCTTTCATAAAAATCGCTCCTTTCTGTTTGTAGGCAAAATCAAGCATAAATGAATTTCTTCGCATTGCAGTTGCTTTTCTTCGCCTTTGCGTATCGATGCGTCTCGGCTCGGCTCGTCGCCTTGCCTTCGCCATGCCATGGCTGCGCCTTCCATTTCAGTTCGCCGCCTTTGTCGTTCTCAGCGTGTCGAAGCCGCTCCTTGCCATTGCGTTGCGGAACACCGCAAGGCTCCACTTTGCCATCGCTTATCGCCTCGATGCGGAACTATGCCCTTGCGTTTCATTTCATGGCGTTACAGAGCTCTGCCCTTGCCGCGCCTTTCCTCTCTAGGCAATGCCATCGCTTTACTCTGGTACGCTACGTTTTGCCTAGCCCTTGCAAGGCTCATCGCATCCATACGAAGCAATGCCGTTGCTCTTCTACTCGAAACGGTGCTATGCAGTTGCAGCACAAGTCATGTCGATGCTCTGCCGCTGCAAGGCGTTATGGTTCGTAGCTAAACAGTGCCATCGCCTTACTCGGTGATTTCATAGGAGAAACGGCCTTTGCCAGAGTTACGCCACTGGCCGATGCCACGAAGCTGACCATATTCCAGCCATTCCAGCACAGCCTTTTCGTGGGCATCGTCCATGCAAAGAACCTCAAATTCGCAGGTGCTACCTGCCGGAATTTCTTCACTGTTGGCAAGGCTCACACGCTCGCCCTGTGCAGTTTGGGCACGGAGAGGACGCTGGCACTCTCCGATGTTCCCGGTAAAATGGATAGGAATCATCCGAGGCTGAACGAAAATCAGGCCATCAATGACCTTTTTGTAGGCGGTAATCTTGCCAGATTCATTTACGGCCTTTTTCTTGCCAGCCTCGGTCTTGCCACCGATTCTGGAGAGCATACCGCAAGAATCCTTGAAGAATCCCTTGACCTGATAGTCGTACAGAACAGGCTCTCCGTTCTCGTTGCGAGGAAAGACAGTCATGCCTTTGTCGGCTACGGCATCTGCGCCCAGCGCAGCCACTTCATCCTCAACGGTTGCGGCATCAGGTGACTTGCTGGCGATGAACTCGCGGGCGATGTTCTGGTTGCTGGGCCATGTACCAAGCACAGGTTCGACAAACGTGAGTTTGACTTTGATTTTTTTCATGCGATTACTCCTTTTCCGGGAAGCATTCGTTGACTTCCCATGCGTCTGCGGCCTCTATGCAGCGGTCGCAGCCTACGATTGTTCCATCCTCGGCGCGATAGATGGTATCGCACCGCTGGTGGCAGATGGGGCACACAGGAGGGTCAGGGTAGCCAGCCTCCGCATCAGTCCTTGGATACAGCATCCAGCACCTCCCGGAGCGTCCGACCAATCCAGCGGCCTACGCCGTCCAATGCGCCATTGCTGTCCAGCCAGACAAACACGGCTGCAACGGCAGCAGTCAAAACGAACTGTGCCGCCGGGAGCCGGGCTGCCGCCTGCTCTGCAGTGATGCCATACACGGTCATCAGGATCTTTGTCATGTCTTGTTCTCCCCTTTCTTTCTCTGCTGGTAGGCCTCCCATGCAGCATCCAGCTTGGCTTCTCCGTCCGGCATGGCCATGATTTTGAGGTAGAGCCTCTTGCAGCCCCGCGCCAGCCGGGCGGTATCTTCGGGGCTGATTTCATCCAAGTGGATGTGGATGTCGCTGTTCATGTGATCCTCCATTTGTTCAGTTTAACTGAACTTACAGGGCAAAAAAATAGTCTGGAATATCCGACACTTCAATTTTCAGTGCCTGACACGCAGCCTCGATTTCGTCCTGTTTCCAGTCAACCTTACCGTTGAGTTTGAGAGAGGTGGTGCGCTCCGACCATCCCATACTCTTGCCAAATGCCCCTCTGGTTCCGAAAATCTCAACGATTCGGCCCAGCAGCTTGTTATAGCTTCTCTGCATCAATTTCACCTCTTTTCCGTTCGGTTCAGTTTAACTGAACTGTTCACACTTTACCACAACGATTTTCCCTTGTCAATACAAAAATTCACTTTTTTTGAACTTTTAGGCTGGAATACTTGAACTTTTGTTTATACCATGCTATGATGTAATCATACCGGAGGTGAACCAAATGAAGCCATCAACGACTGCAGAACGTCTGCAAGAAGCTATGAACATAAGAGGTCTGAAACAGGTTGATGTTTTGAAGCTTGCAGAGCCGTACTGCCGCGCTTACGGTGTCAATCTTGGAAAAACCGCATTGACTCAATATGTGTCCGGGAAAATCGTTCCCCGGCAAGATAAGCTAACTATTTTAGGGTTGGCTCTCGATGTTTCGGAAGTTTGGCTGATGGGATATGACGTTCCAATGGAAAGAAAAACTGCGCCCATCCCCATGGAAGAGGACGGGCGCAGCAAAGAGTTCGTCGAACTTTTTAATCAGCTCAGCACCGAGCAGAAAAAGGCCGTTCTATATGTTATGAAAGGCTTTTTAGAAAAACAATGACACGTTCTTGGTCATCTGCTGACAGATGCAAGAACAGTTCAAGTGCCAGCATGGCGCGAAGCTGCTCTTGGACATCATCGGAATCGATGGAAACGTCCATAATATTCCGCTCCTTTATGTAAGATTACTGCCAGCAGTTTACACGATTATACCAGAAGCGTGAACAGCTTTCAGCCATTTGTAAAATAATGCCGGAATGCGAGGAATAATTATGATTTTGACTACAACTGACAACGTGCAGGGCAAAATTGTAACGGAACAGGTGATTTCTTATGGATTTGAAAGAAGTTGCACTTCACTTGCGAGATTTTAGGGGTGTCTATGTGACAGGGAATCCCGCTATGTTGAGGAGCCGGACGGATTTTCTTGATATTTTTTCAGCGTATGGTCTGACCGCAGACATGAGTGTGTCAAAGAAGACCGGGCTTTTAATCGTGTGCAGTGACCCGATGCAAAAGAAAATCGACAGAGCTGCCGCCCTAAATATTCCAATCATTTCAGAGCAGCAATGGTTTGAACTTATGCCGGAACTAGAAGCCCTCGGAATGTGGAATGGAAAGCCACTTCCGTTTGCGGATGACAATGGCATCTACCGTTTTGATGTGGGTGGTGATGGATAATGGCAAAAAAGAAGAAGCCCGCCGGGGGCAATGCCATCATCTATGCCCGCTACTCATCCCACAACCAGCGGGATGTTTCCATCGAGCAGCAGATTGAGGCTTGCCGGAAACACGCTGCAGAACTGGGGTTGACCATTATTGCTACTTATGAAGACCGGGCAATCAGCGGACGCACCGATAACCGCCCGGCGTTCCAGCGTATGATGCACGATGCCGAAAACGGAAAGTTCAGCTATGTGCTGGCGTGGAAGTCCAACCGTATGGGACGGAACATGATGCAGGCCATGGTCAACGAATCCCGCTTGATGGACTGTGGCATAAAGGTCTACTACGCCGAGGAAGATTTTGACGATTCAGCTGCCGGGCGGTTTGCGCTGCGCAGCATGATGAATGTCAACCAGTTCTACTCGGACAACCTCGCAGAAGACGTACGCCGCGGTCTAATGGACAACGCCAGCAAGTGCATGGCCAATGGAAAACAGCCGCTGGGCTACAAGCGGGGCGAGGATGGCAAGGTCGCGGTGGATGAACCGGCAGCCGCTATCGTCCGGGAGGTCTACACTCGTGTCGCTTCTGGCGAGTTATTCACGGACATCGCCCGTGATCTGAACCGCCGGGGCATAAAAACGGCCGATAAAGGCGAATGGAATAAGAACAGTTTTCACAGGCTGTGTTCCAACGAGAAATACCGTGGCATCTACATATACGGCGATGTTCGCATCGAGGGTGGCATACCGACCATCATTGATGATACCCTGTGGTACAAGGTACAGGAGGCACTTCGAGTGAAAAAGCTGAAAAGAAACGGCCGACATCGCCCCGGCGATGAGGACTACCTCTTGACCGGGAAGTTGCGGTGCGGGAAGTGCGGCGGCTACATGATCGGGATGTCCGGCAGGTCAAAAACTGGAGAAATCCATTACTATTACACTTGTCAGAATAGGCGTGTCGGGCGCACCTGTGACAAGAAGAACATCCGCCGGGATGTTATCGAGCCAGCGGTAGCACAGGCCATCAAGGATTACTGTCTGACCGATGATGCCATCGAATGGATTGCCGATAAAACCGTGGAATACTGGGAGAAGGCAGACAGGAATCTCCAGCTTGATTCCATCGAAGGCGATCTGGCAGCCGTGCAGTCGTCTATCTCAAACGTGATGAAAGCCATTGAGATGGGTGTGGTCACAGAAACGACCCGTGACAGGCTCATAGAATTGGAAAAGCAGCGCACCGACTTGAAGTCAAAGCTGGCGCTTGCCAAAGAGGAAGTTGTCCATGTTGACCGTAAGAAGCTGATTTCCAGCCTGCTGCTTTTCAGAAATGGCAACATTCATGACCGTCAATATCAGGAAGACCTTTTCAAGACATTCCTGATATCCGTGTATGTCTACGATGACGATGACAATGGGCACTTAAAGATTGTATTTAACGCTTTCGGAGATAACAACACCGTTGATTTGCCTATTGATTTTGGTGAAACTGACAATCAATCAGGATTTTCCGATGGAGTGGAAAAGTTCGATTATGCTCTCCATCGGTCAACCAAAAAGACATCCGAACACTCCGGATGTCTTTTTTTGTCGTATCCGGGTTATGGAGTGCACTCCGCCCTTGCACACGAGAGGAGTATTGGACATGGAAAACATCAAGAAAAACTTCGGTTTTGGCTGTATGCGCCTGCCTTTGAAGGATGGTGAGATCGATCTGGCCGAAACCAGCCGGATGGTCGATTATTTTCTGGAGCAGGGCTTCAACTACTTCGACACGGCCCACGGCTACCTTCAGGGCCGGAGCGAGACGGCGCTGAAGGCCTGCCTGACCAGCCGCCACCCCCGCGACAGCTACATCCTGACCAACAAGCTGACCGGCACTTTCTTCAAAACTGAGGCTGACATCCGTCCCTTTTTCCAGAGCCAGCTGGAAGCCTGCGGTGTGGACTATTTTGATTTCTACCTGATGCACGCCCAGAGTGCAATGTTTTACCAGCATTTCAAAAAATGCCGGGCCTATGAGACCGCTTTTGCGCTGAAGGCCGAGGGCAAAATCAAGCATGTGGGCATCTCCTTCCACGATCATGCCGAGGTACTGGAGCAGATTCTGACCGACTACCCGGAGATCGAGGTGGTGCAGATCCAGTTCAACTATGTGGACTATGACGACCCCGCCGTGCAGAGCCGCGAGTGCTATGAAGTCTGCCGCAGGCACGGCAAGCCCGTGCTGGTCATGGAGCCTGTGAAGGGCGGCAACCTGGTCAACCTGCCCGAAGAGGCCCGGAAGGTGCTGGACGAGCTGCACGGCGGCAGCCCAGCCAGCTATGCCATCCGCTTTGCGGCGGGCTTCCCCGGCATGATGATGGTGCTCTCCGGCATGAGCAGCATGGAGCAGATGAAGGATAACCTCAGCTACATGAAGGACTTCCAGCCCCTGAACGAGACCGAGCTGGAAGCCGTGAAGAAGGTGCAGTCGATCTTCCGCGGCATGAACCTGATCCCCTGCACCGCCTGCCGCTACTGCACCGACGGCTGCCCCAGGCAGATCGCCATCCCTGACCTGTTCGCCGTGATGAACACCAAGCAGATCCATCACGACTGGAACGCCGACTTTTACTATAATAATGTCTATACCGGCGCAGGCCGCCGGGCATCTGACTGCATCCAGTGCGGCAGGTGCGAAAAGGCCTGCCCTCAGCACCTGCCCATCCGCAAACTGCTGACTGAGATTGCTGCGGAATTTGAAAGGCAGTAAGTAAAAAGAGCGATACAGCAAACGCTGTATCGTTCTTTTTTCGTTAACGTTAATTAGTAATTCAGACCGAAGCCGCTGCGGTAGTAATTGCCGTCGGCATCGCAGTAGGCGTAGCTGCCGCCCTTGACGTTGGCGAGGATGGCGGGATCGATGTACTGATCCTTATCGTAGCCGGGCACGTCGTTGGGAGAGGCGCAGATCTCGCGCACCACACCGTCGATCTCCTGCTCGGTGATGGCAATGACGGCGGGGTCAGAGACCATGGTCAGGCTCAGCTTGCCGGTGGGGGCAAAGTCACCGCTGATGACATCGACCTGAGCGTTCAGGGCGTTGTTCAGGGCAACGGCGCTGACGGTGTACTGGATGGTCAGTGCGTCGCAGTAGGGCTCCAGCTTGTCCAGCAGCCAGGGGTTGCAGACCACGCAGGTACCAACGACCTTGCCGCCGCGGGCATGGATGGCATCGGCCAGTTCCTTGATCTTTTCCACGTCCTTCAGGGTGACAACGGTGACCTTGTTACCGGTCTTTTTCTGGCTCTTGTTGCGCTCACGCTCGTCGGTGACGATCTCGCCCATCTCGATGACGGGCATTGCGTACTGGTTGAACACCAGACCGTTGCTGATGGGCCAGACGTGCAGGTAGAGCACATCGGCCTCCTCCGGGGTGGCCACCACAGTGTAGCCCTTCTTCTCAAAGGCTTCCGTCAGGGTCTTGCGCAGAGCGGCATCCTCGTCCGTGTTGCCCAGACCGGCACCCATGGCCTGTGCCATCTGTGCAAAGCCGGAGTCCACACCCTTGAAGGTGACGATGCAGACCTTCTGGCTCTTGGCCAGAGGCAGGAGCTTCTCGTGGTTCTTGACCAGAACAACGGCCTTCTGGTTGGCCTCGTAAGCCTTCTTCTTGGCACCATCGAAGTTATCCACGCGGGCCTGATCGGCCTTGTCGGGGTCGAGGTAGGGGTTATCCACCCGCTTGGTGCGGAACAGGCTCAGCAGACGGTTGTAGCTGGCGCGGTCCAGATCTGCCTTGGGCAGCAGACCGTCCTCCACAGCCTTGACGATGTTCTCGGGGTCGGTGTTGCCGCCGATGACATCGGTACCGGCAGAGATGGCCTTGGCGTAGCGCTCAGGCTCGGTAAGGTTCTCCACGCCGTAGATCTGAACGGTGGTGATGCCGGAGTCGGAGTTGACATAGCCGTCAAAGCCCATCTTGTTCCGGGCCAGATCGGTGATCAGCTCCTTGCTGTAAGCGCTGGGCACTTCCTCGGTGCTGGTCACCTCGCCCCGGTAGGTCTGGGGCACGGCACGGCCATCGGTGGCAATACGGGAGTAGTCCGGCATGATGGAAGAGACCTTGTGGTCAAAGGCGCGCTGGAACGGGGGCAGATGATACTTTTCCATCGAGCCGGGGGTGCGGTAGATGCGCCACTGGCCGATGGGCACATGGGGCTCAAAGCCATTCTCAGAGGGGGCATCGCCGGGGAAGTGCTTGATGGTCAGAACAACAGAACCCTCGTTCAGGCCGTTGTCGCCATCCTGATAGCCCTTGACCAGAGCCTCGGCAATATCGCTGGTGACATCGGGACGCTCGCCGTAAGTACCGGAGGTACGGGGCCAGCGGGGGTCAGAGGTCACATCGACCTGAGGGCCGTACATGATGTTCAGGCCCTCGGCCTTCATCATCTTGCGGTCGGTCTGGGCCATCTCATAGACCATGTCGGTGTTGCCGTCGCCAATGACAGCCGCGCCGATGCCCAGAGAGTCCGGGTAACCGATGTTGATGGGGTTGGTGTGGAGAGAGTACGGAATGGCCACGCCGCCCTTGCAGGCCTCGTATTCCAGCATCTGGGTACCGGCGTTGTGGTACAAGGCCACCATACCGGCCTCGCAGCGCATGTCACCGCGGTAAACACCGGCGGCAATGTGCTTTTCCAGAACGTGGCTGTCATCAATGCTGACGGTCATGCCGGGCAGAGGGCCGGGCATGGGCTTTTCACCGGGGTTGTGGTGCTTGTAGATCTTGCCCAGCTCCAGCTCGCCTTCGGCGTTGGTGGCCTCGGCACGGGTGGGCACCACAGGGCTGTTGAACAGGGTGTTCAGCACAAGACCTGCCTGCTGATCCAGCCGCAGATGCTTGACCATATCCTCAGCGCGCTGCTCAGGGCTCAGCCGCCAATCCTTGTAGGGGGCCAGCTCGCCGCTGTTGTCCAGATCCTTAAAGTACAGGCCGTCCTTGACGATCACGCCGCAGGTGGTCACACCGATGTCGGGGCCGTTGACGTTGTGGAAGATGACCGGCTCAAGATACTGGTCAATGATCTGCTCGCCCTCTTCCAGAGCGTAGGGTGCAGGGATCACGCCGTCCTTGGCCTCTGCCCACTGGTCGGCGCTGGTATACCGTGTCTGCATAATGTTTCTCCTTTGTCTCTGTGCCTGCCACAGCACAGCTGATATATTACTTGCCTGTTTATTATACTTCCGGTGCAGATCGTTCGCAAGCAAACAAATAAAAAAGTCACAAACTTTGGCGTAGTATACAAGGATGCTCTTCCGGATTTATGCAACTTTCCCCTATCCCGATCCACAAACCGGGTTCGTCTCCTGCTGACAATACTGCTTAAAAATAACCCTCTCCGTCAATGCCTACGGCGTTGACGGAGAGGGTCGTATCCTTAATTTACCAGATCATCTGGATGCGGCCTGCGCCGTACGGATCCTCGTAGTTGAGCAGGTAGCCGGGGTAATCGGCCAGCGGGCTGTTGGCGCTTGCCAGATGCGGCAGACCGTTGGCATCCACGCCGCCGAACATAGCTGCATAGCTGGACATGACGAGGTAATCCTCAGAGACATAGTCCTTGATGAGGGTCGCGCCATCGAACATGGCAAAGCCATCACCCAGATTGCGCAGGGTGTAGTTCATGCCGGCCAGAGCGTAGGTGGCGTTCGGGTCAAGGGGCTTATAAGTGCCGGTGGTCTTGTCGTAGATCTCCACATTGCTGACACGGGGCGTAGTGGCGCTGCCGGTCCAGACGTTCTTGTCGTTGGTCTGAACGGTGTTGGGGATCATGGGGTGGATCGTGTACCTGGCACCTGCCACCTGCAGGAAGCCGCCGTTCTCCTTGCCCTCAGCACCGGCAAAGCGGGCACCAAACTCCAGAGCGTCCTGGATCTGCTGGCCGGTCACGGACATCAGGCAGGCCACGTTGCCAAAGGGGCTGACGGTCTTGCAGGTCTTGAAGCTCCAGGGGCCAGCCTCCACATCGGTGCGGATGCCGCCGCCGTTCATAATGGCGATATCACAGTGGAGCTCCTCGATCTCGTTGAAGTAGGTGTAGATGCCGTCGGCCACGAAGTCGCCGAGGTTGGTCTCGCCGGAGCGGATGCGGCGCTTGCCGGTGGCGGGATCGTTGATGTAGAATTTGGTATCGCCCACTGCGATCTCCTCGCCCAGCATATCGTCCACTACGCTGATCCAGTTGGAGGCGGTGGCGGCCACGGCAGCATCCAGACCCTCGTAGGTGTCGATGAGCTCAGTGGTGATGGTGCCGTCCGCGCCCACAGTCATCTTGCCGATGTTCTTGAAGTAAGAACCGGTCTGGGTCAGGGTGACTGCCTTGCCGGAAGCATCGGTGACCTGCTTGTTGGCCATCACGGTGTGGGAGTGGCCGTCGATGAAGGCGGTAAAGCCGTGGGTGTGTGCAATGACTTCCTCACTGGTCCAGGGAGAGGAGGAGGGGTCAACGCCCAGATGGCCCAGACCGATGATGGTGTCAGCGCCCCAGAACTCAGCCTTGTCGATGGCCTTCTGAACGGCATCGTAGAGCTTCTGGCCGTCCTCGCCGCCCAGAATGTCGTAGATGTACTTGGTCTGTGCATCGTTCATAAAGTAGGCCGGGGTGGACTTGGTAAAGGTCTCGGGGGTGGTCACGCCCACAAAGGCGATCTTGCGGCCGCCCACAAAGAAGAACTTGACGCTGGGCAGGACGTTGAAGCCGGTACGCAGATCGACCCAGTTGCAGGAGATATAGGGGAAGTCGGCTTCCCGGAGCACAGCCTTGGCGCGGGCCATGCCGTAGTCGAACTCGTGGTTGCCGGGGGTGGCCAGATCGTAACCGGCCTCGTTCATCAGCTCGATGATGGTAGCACCGTCATCCATGGAGCCGTAAGCGGTGCCCTGGATATGGTCACCTGCATCCACCAGCAGCACATCCCGGCCGGTGTCCTCGATGCTCTTTTTCAGGGCAGCAATGGCGGCATAGGTGGGCTTGGGGGACTTGTTGTCGATATAGGTGTGGACATCGTTGGTGTAGAGGATGGTCACATCCGCTTTGTCACCAAAGAAGCAATTGGTCTCCTCCGCAAAGGCGGCGGGTGCACCGACAGAAACTGCGGTCAGTGCCGTGGCAGCACCGGCAGCCTTGATAAAGCTGCGGCGGGTAATGAACTGTTTCACAGGGAAAGACCTCCTTTGATTCAATACGCTCTTTCAGCCCTCTCCTTCCATGCTGTGCAGCGTTGTTTTCCCTTTTGGGGAACTGGCGGGCTTCAGCAAGACCGAGAGGGCTGTTTGTTACCTAAATCTTAACATAGAACCCCAGCTTCCGCAAGGGATTTTTGTAAAATTCGTGTCAAGAAACCCCACAATAGTCATACTGTTTTGGTAAAACATTTGAAAATTCCGAGAAAAAGGGCAAAGCCCCGCATCCCATGGAAAGGGTGCAGGGCTTTGCCGCATTCAGAAAAGAGGGTCAGAGGATCGGGGGACGATTCTCAGACAGCATCAGATGGCATGGTATTCCTTGAGGAACTTCTCAAGGTCGGTGCCCTCGATCTTCTTGAGCACTTCCTTGAGGGCCACCCGCTGGATGAAGGGCAGATCCATATCAGTGATCTTCTTGCCGTCACGCAGTTTGACCGTTGCATCGATCAGGCTGCGGACATCATAGGTGCTGCCCCAGACCTCGGGCACGCCGCGGTCGATGTTGAGCAGGGTGTAAACCGCTTCCATACCGGTGCGCATGGAGTACTCGGTGGTGAAGATGGTGTCACGGCCGGTCTCGGCAAACTGGCCCAGGAAGGCGAAGTTGACAGCGCCCTGGGGCACGATGTCGGGGCGGTCGCCGAAGGCACGGGGCATGAAGAAGGCATCGATATAGGGCATCATCACAGGCACGGTGTTGGCGCTGTGCTCAGCCAGCTCGGCAATGTCCTCCTCGGGCACGCCGATGTGGTACAGCCACTCCATGCAGATCTCGCGGCCGGTGCAGTCGCGCATGGGCTTCTTGACGTAATCGCCGGGCTTGTCGCTGAACAGGCCGTAGACCCAGACGCAGAGCTGGTTCTTGGGCTGGTCACGGAACTGCTGCTGGCGGTTCAGGGTCCAGCTGAGCAGCCAGCTGGAATCCTTGACCGTGACGATGCCGCCGGTGACGGTGTGGCCACTGAAGGGGTCACGCTTGCAGATCTTCTTGATATACTGGGGGATCTTGTCGTCCAGGGTGGTGATGGTGGCGCTTTCCCAGTTGGACAGCTCCGGCTGAGAGCAGAACTTTTCGGGATGGCCGAAGGAGGGGTCCTGTGCGGCGATCTTCTTCCACAGATCCCAGCCGTTGCCCGGCTTGATGGTGGGATCAAAGCCTGCGGCCTTGTCCTGAGAGCCGATGGTGCAGCTCTCCACGCAGCCGCCGTTGGTGATGAAGAGCAGGTCGTTCTCGGTGAGGTCGATGGTCCTGCTCTCACCCTTGTGGTCCACGGTCACGCTGCTGGCCTGCTTTTTGCCGCCCTCGATCCGGAACTGGACATCGGTGACCTTGGTCTCGTACTGGAAGTCCACGCCGTGATCCTTCAGGTAGGTGACCATGGGCAGGATGATGGACTCGTACTGGTTGTAGCGGGTAAAGCGCAGGGCGGTGAAATCGGGCAGACCGCCGATGTGGTGGATATAGCGCTTGAGGTAGAGCTTCATCTCCAGCGCGCTGTGCCAGTTCTCAAAGGCGAACATGGTGCGCCAGTACATCCAGAAGTTGGAGGAGAACACCTCATCGTCAAAGATATCGGTGATCTTTTTGTTCTGCAGCTGCTCGTCCGGGGTGAAGAAGAGCTTCATGATCTCCATGGCACCCTGATCGGAGATGGCGAACTTTCCGTCGGTGTGGGCATCCTGGCCGCGGTTGACGGTGGCACGGCAGAGGGACTTGTTGGGGTCCTCCTTGTTCAGCCAGTAATACTCGTCCAGCACGCTGGCACCCTCGGTTTCCAGCGAGGGGATGGAGCGGAGCAGGTCCCACATGACTTCGAAATGGTTGTCCATCTCACGGCCGCCGCGCATGACATAGCCGATATCGTACTTGTAGCCGTCGCAGGCACCGCCGGGCAGCGGGTCCTTCTCGAACACATGGATGTGGTCGCCCTGCATCTGGCCGTCACGGACCAGGTAGCAGGCGGCAGTCAGGGCCGCCAGACCGGAGCCGATGAGGTAAGCAGATTTATTGTCAACGCCCTCAGGCTTTTTGGGGTGTGCAAATGCTTCGTAGTTGCCACTGGAATAATACATACTGGGAACCTCCTGTAAATCGTATTGGGAAGACCGCGTTCATGGTTCTGTGTCGTCTTCCCTTTCGTTGTGCTTAGTATACCCCAGCGGTTTTTTCAGAACAACAAACAAATCCTGAACAGTGTATAAAATTTATACAAAACACAACTATTGTCTGAAATATGGCAAAACTGTGTATAACCCCCCAGTCACCTGCGGTGACAGCCCCCGCTAATAGGGGGGCCTTTGGCATTGCATAAAGCTTTGCAAGTCCCCCTTTCCGCACAGACTGCACCATTATGCCAAGGGCTCCCCTACCAGGGGAGCTGGCGCAAAGCGCCTGAGGGGTTTAGTCCAACAAAAAAAGCGCTCACCCTCCAGGGAAGGTGAACGCTTGCGTTTCTTTATCAGTTATTTTGTTTCGGGTGCCACCTCAAAATCGACCTTGCCAAGGTTGATATCGGCGCGGACGATGGTGATCATCATGCTGTCGCCCAGGCTCCAGGTCTTGCCGGAGGCGGGGTCAGAAAGGCGGATGCCCTCGGTGAGGGTGGTGCCGGTGGCGGTCAGGCTGGAAGCGGGCACAAAGCCCTCCACGCCGTTCTCCAGCTCCACGAAGATGCCGCGCTGGGTCACGCCGGAGATGATGCCCTCGTAGCACTCACCCAGATGGCGGCGGGCGTACTCGGCCTTGTAGTAATCCTCGGCCTTGCGCTCGATCTGAACGGCCAGCACTTCCCGCTCGCTGGACTGCTTGGAGGCCTTCTCCGCGAAATCGGTGTAGCGGACGATCATGGTCTCCTTGTCGGTGCCGCTGAGCAGGTCGGTCATCATGCGGTGGATGGCCAGATCCGGGTAGCGGCGGATGGGGCTGGTGAAGTGGGCGTAATCCTTGAGCACCAGACCATAGTGGCCCTTGGGCTTTTCCTCATAGCAGGCCTTGGACATGCAGCGGAGCATTCCGGTGTTGACGATCTGCTCAAACGGGGTGCCGCGCACACCTTCCAGAATGGCGCTCAGCTCCTTGGGGGTGGGCACCTCC
>ENA-OPDC01000483-OPDC01000483.1-human-gut-metagenome-genome-assembly--contig:-NODE-483-length-17642-cov-2.790186_pt1 | contig 17642 bp, 16 predicted proteins | sample MGYA00241620_ERZ501503 | MGnify/ENA primary metagenome ERZ501503 (study PRJEB25962, sample SAMEA2042659) | human gut metagenome | biome: human gut; feature: human-associated habitat; material: faeces...
ATGGTCACATCCACATTCGGACATGCTTCCGCAATTTTTGTTTCATCCGAAGAGGCGATTCCGTTTGTCAGGAAATAATATGCCATGGCACGGTACATCGCACCGGTATCTACATAGATAAAACCAAGCTCCTTTGCCAGTTTTTTTGCGATTGTACTTTTTCCAGCTCCGGCTGGCCCGTCGATTGCAATATTCATACTCATAATATATCCATTCCTCTCATTTTTATCTGTTTTTCATTACTGTTCACTCGTTCCAGTAACGATTTTTCTATTCCACACACATCCCGGCGAGATGTCCGGTAGACCATGCGATCTGGAGATTGAAACCACCTGTCACAGCATCTAAATCCAACACCTCTCCACAGAAATATAAATGTCTGACAAGTTTTGACTCCATCGTCGATGGATTCACCTCACTGACTTTGACACCGCCTTTTGTGATAATTGCCTCATTAAAATCACGCAGTCCATTTAACGTTAACGGAAAAGCCTTGATGAGCCGCACAAATTTCAGTCGCTCCTCTTTTGTGATCTCGTTTACTTTTTTATCCGGATCGATCCCGGATAATTCAATCATGACCGGGATCATTTTTGCCGGGAAAAGCTTTCCAATGGAATTTTTGAACTGTTTGTTCTTTGCTTCCTCAAAATCTTTCAACACACGCTTGTCTAACTGTTCTTCCGTCAATGCCGGCTTTAAGTCGATCTCCATTGCAAGAGACTCTTTTGCGATATCCGGCCTGATCATCGCACTTGCAGTCAGAATCAATGGCCCGCTGACACCAAAATGCGTAAATAGCATTTCTCCGAATTCATCGTAAAGTACCTTCTTTCCACGGTAAATACGGACATTGACATTTTTTAAAGAAAGTCCCTGCATCTCCCTGACATAGTCTTCTTTTGCGTTAAACGGCACAAGGGAAGGTCTTATCTCCGTCACAGTATGTCCTGCCTCTTTTGCAAAGCGGTAGCCATCCCCGGTTGATCCTGTTGTCTGGTAGGAAAAGCCTCCGGTGGCAACGATCACGTCATCCGCCTGGATTTTCTCTCCGTCAGAAAGCCGCACACCACATACCTTTTTTTGTTCCTCTTCCCCGGAATCTTCATATAATAATGTGTCCACTTCACTGTGAAGTCTGATCTCCACCTAATCTTTTTTTAATACACGCTGCAGTGCTGCGATCACGTCCGAAGAATGATCTGAAACCGGGAAAATGCGGTTTCCGCGTTCATTTTTTACCGGCAGCCCAGCCTGTTCAAAAAAATCAATGACCATCTGGTTATCATATGCGTAAAATGCACTGTATAAAAACTTCCGATTGGTCATGACACTGTTAAAAAGTACATCCATATCACTGGAATTGGTAATATTACACCGGCCTTTTCCTGTGATAAAAAGCTTCTTTCCCAGTTTCTCATTTTTTTCCAATAATGTTACATGATGACCATTTTCTGCTGCAGCGATTGCCGCAAACATTCCGGCAGGTCCTCCGCCGATCACAACTACTCTACTCATTAAATTCGGTATCTCCTATTTTTCCATATCGCATTTTAATGGAGTCATCAATATAATTGATCTCATCACTCTCATATACCTGATATTCATCCCAGATATCTTCCAGCATCTCCAGTGTTTTTGCAACTTTTTTGCGGTTCTTCATGCAAAGTGCAACGATCAGCGCATTGATGACACTGAGCGGTGCTACCAGAGAATCCACGATTGAAGCCATATCACTGTCCGCAATCAGATTGCAGGAGGAATACAGATTCATCGGGGAATGTACACTGTCTGTCAATGTGATTACTTTTGCATTGCGGTTATTTGCAAATTCCATTGCCTTTAAAGTCCGCATGGAATAGCGTGGGAAACTGATCCCGATAATCACATCATCCTTTCCGATCCGCACCATCTGTTCAAAAATCTCACTGGAGCTGCTGGTCTGAAGCAAATGCACATTATCAAACATCAGGTTAAAATAGAATGCCATAAAGGATGCTAACGGCGCACAGCTCCGGATTCCAATAATATAAATGTGCTTTGCGTTTAAAATGGTATTCACTGCGATCTCAAATGCTTCCTGATCGATTTTCTCCAACGTGGTATTGATCTTGTCCGCATCCGAGTGCAGGACCGATTCCAATATTTTCGACTGACTGATTCTTCCATAGGTCACTTCCATACGCTGGATCGAATTCAGCTTGTTTCTCACAAGTTCTTCCAATGCATTCTGGAATTCCGGATACCCTTTGTATCCCAAATGTGTTGCAAAACGCACAACGGTTGATTCACTGACGCCAACTACTTCACCTAATCTGGCGGCTGTCAGAAAAACTGCCTTATCATAATTATCTGTGATATATGTAGCTAATAACTTTTGTCCCTTGCTTAATCTGCTGTAAGATTCATTAATACGATTACTCAGATCACGCGTATTACCCATAGTTCCCCATCCTGTTATCCAATTTCTGTCCGGCAGCTTTTACATAGTATCTGCTGCTTTCGGAACATTTTCAAAATTCCAACATTTTAATTATAGCAAATAGGAACTTTTTTGCAAGAAAAAAGAGGCTGAAAACCAGCCTCTTTTCTGTCCTGTCTTATACCGGATATGCTCCGTTCTTTGTATCTGCTACCATTGCATCTACTTTTTTCTGCTGAGCTTCTCTGTATTTGAAGAAGTCTGTGGCAACCTGTGGGAATAAAGCATATGTTAATACATCTTCATCCTGCTGTTTCCACTGTTTCATCTCAGCTTCGATCTTGTCTAATTCAGGTTCAAGCAAGTCTGCATATCTGCATGTGATCGCATTCTTCTTATCCTCGCCGAGTACCTTATCAACAACCTCTGGATTGAAAGGTTTTACAGTCTGACCATATTTTCCAAGTAAAACGTCTTTTGTCTCTTTTGTAGCAACTTTGTAACGTTCACCCATCAATACGTTAAATACTGCCTGCGTACCAACGATCTGTGAAGAAGGAGTTACAAGAGGCGGTTCACCAAGGTCTTTACGAACTCTTGGGATCTCCTGTAATACTTCTTCGTATTTATCCTCTGCATGCTGCTCTTTTAACTGGGAAACCATGTTGGATAACATACCACCTGGTACCTGGTATAATAAAGTCTTAATGTTAACGCCAAGTACTTTTGTATTCATCAAACCGCTCTCTAATGCTTCTTCTCTCATTGGTCTGAAGTAATCAGCGATCTCTGCAAGTAAGTTCTGGTCTAAACCGGTATCAAATTCTGTTCCCTTGAATGCCTCTACCATAACTTCTGTTGCCGGCTGGCTTGTTCCCATAGAGAATGGAGAGATTGCAGTATCAATGATATCGCATCCTGCCTCTACTGCTTTCATGTATGTCATGGAAGCAACACCGGAAGTATAGTGTGTGTGAAGCTCGATCGGTAATGATGTAGAATCTTTCAAAGCCTGAACTAACTCTGTTGCTTTGGAAGGAACTAAAAGTCCGGCCATATCTTTGATACATAAAGAATTAGCTCCCATATCCTCTACTCTCTTAGCCATATCCATCCAGTATTCCAGTGTATAGGCATCACCTAATGTGTAGGATAATGCAACCTGCGCATGTCCGTTCTCTTTGTTGCAGGCGGTAACTGCTGTCTGAAGATTGCGGATATCGTTTAAGCAGTCGAAAATACGGATGATATCAATACCATTTGCAATTGATTTCTGTACAAAATACTCTACAACGTCATCTGCGTATGGACGATATCCTAAAATATTCTGTCCACGGAACAGCATCTGTAATTTTGTATTTTTAAAGCCATCTCTTAATTTACGAAGACGCTCCCATGGATCTTCTTTTAAGAAACGAAGGGATGCATCGAATGTAGCACCACCCCAGCACTCAACAGCGTTGTATCCGACTTTATCCATTTTATCAACGATCGGAAGCATCTGTTCTGTTGTCATACGTGTTGCGATCAGGGACTGATGCGCATCACGCAGAACGGTTTCTGTTATTTTTAAAGGTTTTTTAACAACTTCTGCCATGATTTTCTATTCCTCCTAAATTCCAAAGATTGCCATGAATACACCGGCTGCTACTGCAGTACCGATAACACCGGCAACGTTTGGTCCCATTGCATGCATAAGTAAAAAGTTTGTCGGGTCTTCTTCTGCTCCGACTTTCTGTGACACACGGGCTGCCATTGGAACGGCAGAAACACCTGCAGAACCAATCAGTGGATTGATCTTGCCCCTTGTGATCCAGCATAATAATTTACCAAATAATACACCGGCCGCAGTACCAAACATGAATGCTACAAGACCAAGGATAACGATCTTGATCGTTGTCCAGTTTAAGAATGCCTCTGCACTCGTGGAAGCACCAACTGATGTACCGAGTAAAATTACTACGATATACATTAACGCATTGGATGCTGTCTCTGATAACTGACGGACAACTCCGGATTCGCGGAATAAGTTACCAAGCATTAACATACCAACCAGTGGAGCTGTTGTAGGAAGGATCAGACACACCACAATTGTTACCACGATAGGGAATAAAATCCTCTCCAGCTTTGATACCGGACGCAGGTTCTCCATCTTGATCGCACGCTCTTTTTTGGTTGTAAATAATTTCATGATCGGAGGCTGGATAATAGGAACTAACGCCATGTAGGAATACGCTGCCACTGCGATTGGTCCCATCAGGCCTGACTGTCCTAATTTTCCTGCAAGGAAAATAGAAGTAGGTCCGTCTGCACCACCGATGATAGAAACAGCCGCTGCTGCTTTATCATTAAAACCTAATAAAATTGCAAGGAAGTATGCACCAAAGATACCAAACTGTGCCGCTGCTCCAAGCAGGAAGCTGATCGGGTTTGCGATCAATGGTCCAAAGTCTGTCATCGCACCTACACCGAGGAAGATCAGTGAAGGCAGGATCGACCATTCATCTAACGTGTAAAAATAATGGAACAAACCACCGACACCATTGCTCATCATTTCCGGTTCTGCAAAAATATCCGGGTAGATATTTACAAGCAGCATACCAAATGCGATCGGAACCAGAAGCAATGGTTCAAATCCTTTGGCGATTGCAAGGTAAAGGAATACACAGGCAACAAGGATCATGATGAAATTTCCGACTGTCAGGTTAAAGAAGGCAGTCTGGTGAAGGAGATTGTCCATTGTCTCCATAAAATAACTCATAGTTATCCTCCTAAAATACTAGTTTAATGTAGCAAGTAAAGCGCCTGCTTCTACCATATCACCAACATTTACATTGATACTTGCAACAGTACCATCCTGTGGTGCAACAACTGGTGTTTCCATTTTCATGATCTCTAAAACAAGGACAGCATCACCTTTTTTCACTGCCTGGCCTACAGAAGCTTCGATCTTAAATACTTTTCCTGCTGCTCCTGCCTCAATCTTAACGCTTCCTGCGCCACCTGCCGGTGCTGCTGCCTTTGGAGCTGCTGCCGGAGCGGCTGGTGCTGCTGCACGTCTTGGTGCTGCTGCCGGAGCACTTACGCTTCCGTTCTCTTCTACTGTAACATCATAAACATTTCCATTTACGGTAATTGTATAGCTTTTCATTTAATAAATCCTCCTGATCATAAAGGTAATCAATATCTTTTATTTCATATTGTGACTGGTTCTTTTATCTTCTGTGGATAGAACGAACGACAAAAGAATCTGTGGATGTTCCTTCGCTTGCTGCGATCGCTGCAGAAATAACAGCTACAAGTTCAAGGTCATCTGCAAGGTTTTCATTTACTGTCTCAACTGCCGGTGCTTTTGTTGCTTCTGTTTTTGCAGTTTCTTTCTTCGGAGCACCAACTTTTGAAATAAACTTAAAGCAGTAAATGATCAGACTGATAAGTATTAATACACAGAATACAGTTCCCATTCCCATCAAAGTATTGAGAGCTGCCTTTTCTAACTTCTCGCCTAATGTATACACGATATCTGCTGTTGCATCAGTCATCTCGATCTCTTCTGTCAGATAATTGTATTCATAGACGAATGTTACGTCCACATCTCTCTCAGAAAAATTTACGATCTGGTCAACGGTAACAGTATCGCTTGTCTTATCAATAGAGAACTCACCCAGACCAACAAATGTACCCACATCAGATGTCGTGTCCAGCCATGACTGTAAAAGACTGATCACAGCTTCTGCCTCTGTGTATTCTCTTCCATACTGTTTTGCATACTGCTTTGCATACTGCTCATTTGTCTCAATTGCCGCAGATAACTCCTCCTCAGAAGATGCTGCAATTGAAGTTACCAAGTTCTGTGCGCTGCTCTGTAGATCAGAGTAACTCATTCCGCCGTAGTCAACATCCTGCGGATCAGCGGATCCACAAGCTGCGAGTGTCAGCGCCATGATGCAAAGACAAAGCATTAAAGATAATTTTTTCTTCATAACTTCACCTTTCTATTTTGTTCCATGTTTCTTATCCGGTGTGCATACACATTTTGTGTAAAGCATCTCAAATGCTGCAACAAGATATTTTCTTGTATCTGCAGGCTCAATGATCAGATCAACATAGCCTCTTCTTGCGGCAGTCACTACATTTGACTGTAATTTTTCATATTCTTTTGCTTTCTCAGCAAGAACATCTGCGGAAGCGTCTGCATACATAATTTTAGCTGCAAGTTCTGCATCCATCATACCGATCTTGGTCTCCGGCCATGCATATACTAAATCTGCTCCGATCGATTTGGAGTTCATGGTCACATAAGCACTTCCAAAAGCATCGCCTGCGATCAGGTTTACTTTTGGACAGGTTGCAGATGCAAATGCAGAAGTCATGTGGGCAAGTGCCTTTGCAAGACCTTTTTCTGCACACATGCATGCCTTGAATCCTGTCACATTTGTGATAGATAAAACAGGGATCTCGAAAGCATCACAGAAACGGATGAACTCAGATGCTTTCTCGCATCCTTTTACGGTAAGCGCTGCCTCAAAAGTCTCTGCTGTCTTTCCCTCTTCATCATGGATCTCTGTACAGTTTGCAACTGCACCGACAGTCATGCCATTTAATTTGATAAATCCTGTCACCATGTTCTTTGCGTAATCAGCTTTTGTCTCAAAGAAGGCATGTCCGTCTGAAATCTCGCTTAAGAGATATCTTGCGTCGCCCTTCATAACATCCATGCTTGCACATGCGCGGTTTAAATCATCCTCACATTCCTCTGTGTAAACATCTCCCTCATTATTTAAAGGAAGCATGGATACTAACTCACGGATCTGTGTGAGGATCTCATCCTCTGTGCCGGCATAGTCAACACAGCCTGTCTCTTCGCTCTGGAATTTTGCTGCGGATGTATCGCATTTTTCAATTCTGTTGCCCTCGATCGCATTTGGGGAATTGATGAACATCTTAGCCTTGGTTGCTTCCATAAAAGCGAAATCAGATAAAGCTGGAACAACTGCAAGACCGCCGCCACAATTTCCAAATACGGCACTGATCTGTGGAATCACACCGGATGCCTCGATCTCTTTGGCATAAATCCTGCCAAATCCGTCTAATGCATCGACAGACTCCTGTAATCTCATACCTGCACAGTCAATAAAACCGATGACCGGTGCGCCCATTTTCATTGCCATGTCATATACATTGGCAATTTTCTTTGCATGCATCTCACCGATTGTTCCGTTTAATACGGATGCATCCTGGCTGTAAACATATACCAGATTGCCATCGATCAGACCATACCCTGTGATAACACCGTCGGATGGTGTGTCTGTGTCTGCAAGATTAAAGTCTGTATTTCTTGCTGTTACAAGAGAACCGATTTCCATAAAACTGTTCTCATCGACTAACTTGGTAATACGCTGCATTGCCAAGCTATCATTACTACTACTCATTCTTTAGCCCTCCATCTATAAAAAATTAACAAATTTCGCTATGATAATATTACCTCTTTTCCAAACAATTTTCAAGTGCATTGTTAATTTTTTGACAGAATTTTTTCCAGATCTTTACCACATATTGTCAGACAGCGAGTTTTAACACCTGTCTTAAGCACCACTCAAAATCCAATTTCTCCATATCTTCTGTGGTCTCCACCTGATATTCCCGCAATACCATGCCGCCCAGTTTATAATAGATGGCTCCGGCACAGCTTCCCTTTTTTACCGGTGCACTCAGTTTTTGTGCGATCCGATACTCCACTGTCACCTGTTCCCCCTCTCTGAGCAGTACGTGGGAGAGATCTTTTTTCAGGACGGCATGCAGTTTCATGTACACCTGTTCTCCGATTCTGCCGCCCTGTGCATGTTCAACGGGAACCGGTGCAAATCTGCTCCCGTCCAGTGCGATATCGTCCAGATCGCAGCGCTCATAAGCGGCAAGCCCATACTCCATAAGTTTTCTCGTATCCGACCATTTATAAGTTCTATTGTTCGGCCAGCCGCATGCAAGCAGTGCCACAATATATGTTTTTCCATTTTGCTCCAGCGCACCCACATAACAGTATCCGGCGTTTCCCGTAAATCCTGTTTTCCCGGAAACTGCCCCGTCCATCATCTTTAAAAATGCATTATGGTTGTAGCAATGGTAGGCATATTTTCCACTCACATCTGTAAACGTATACTCTGCCTCCCCGGTGATTTTCAAAAACTGGTCTGCCTTTGGAGATTCCTTAATGCAGTAGCGCATGATCCGCGCAAGGTCTTCCGCAGTCGTGTGGTGAAACTGACTGTCCTTCTGTGCGTCCAGACCATTGGGTGTTATAAAAAAAGTGTCCTTACACCCGATTTTTTTTGCATAGTCATTCATCAGCTTTGAAAAATGCTCCGTTGTGCCGGCAACCTGCTCTGCGATCACGACTGCACAGTCATTAAAGGACTCTAACATCATCGCATAAATGAGATCTTTCATCCGGAATTTCTGTCCTGCCGGTGCTCCCAGATGCACTTTCGGCGCTTTCGCCGCCTGCACGGACACCTCTGTGATCTGCTCTAAATCACAGTTTTCCAGTGCAATGATGCAGGTTAATATTTTGGTGGTACTCGCATTGGCAAGTGCCTCTGATCCGTTTTTACTATATAAAACGCGCCCGGAACCGCCATCCATTAAGACTGCCGCCTTTGCGAAAAGCTCCGCTTCTTCCGGCGGCTCCTGCGCTGCCATCAATTTTGTTGGATATGTAAATAGAATGATAAGACATATGATAAATGAAATTGCTCTTTTCAAACCCAGAACCCATTTTTTCTCTTCACTCATCTATATGCAGAAATGAAATATGGTATGCTTTTTCCCTTATATATCCAGTTTTACTTTCATCTCTTCTTCTGCTTCCTGCTTGAACTCCTCGATCTGAACCTGATCTAACATTGGCAGTTCATCCAGGGACTGCACACCAAAGCTTCTTAAGAACTCCTCCGTCGTGCCAAACAAAAGCGGACGTCCCGGTGCATCTAATCTGCCGAGTTCCTTCACCAGATTGTACTCGACTAACTTGTTGACCGCATGGTCGCAGGAAACACCGCGGATCTTCTCAATCTCCACCTTTGTGATTGGCTGCTTGTACGCAATAATGGAGAGTGTCTCTAAAAGTACATCTGTGAGCACATGTTTTTTCGGCTGCTTAGCAATCCGTATCAGGTACTCATACATTTCGCTTTTCGTGCACATCTGATAGGCTCCGTCCAGCTCGATGATCTTCATGCCAATGCTCGGCTTCTCATATTCTTTCATGAGATGCTCAATAATTTTCTTTGTCTCTTTTTTATCTAATTCCAATGCAGCGGCAATTTTTTCCAGTTCCACGGATTCTCCCATGGTAAAAAGGATTGCCTCCACAATCGCTTCATAATTCTTTTCTTCCATTCATCTATTCCCTATGCCGTCAAGACCTGTTAAGCGGCCATTTTCGATTCTATCTTAATATCATCAAAAGTGTGTTCCTGTGAGATAAAAATCTTTCCCACCTTCATCAGCTCTAATATTGCCAAAAAAGTAACAATCACTTCCACCTTGCTCGCCTGCGCTTCCAGAAGGTTGCGGAAGCTGAAATTTCTGTGTGTTTTGCAGAAGTCCTCCACATACAGCATCTTATCCGAAAGTGAAACTTCTTCCTTCTCGATCTTACCAAACTTCGAACGCACCGGGTCAATCTTATCCACCTGTTTTTTCATAATGGACTTAAAAATCTGATCGAGCTTTGCCAGATTCATATCCCCGACTAATTCTGCAAGATCTACCGGTTCCTCATACTCTGCAACTTCCGGTGGGATCGTAGGTTCCTTAAAAAACACCTGCTCCGCATCCATCTGTCTGTCCCTGAGTTCATAAGCCATGCACTTGTACATCTTGTACTCCAGCAGCTGCTGTACAAGTTCTGCCCTCGGATCTTCCTCCTCTTCCTCCTCGGATTCTTTCTTCGGAAGCAGCATCCTGGACTTAATATCGATCAACGTGGCAGCCATGACCAGAAATTCACTCATGACATTTAAGTCATTCCGCTTCATCTCCGCGATATATTCCATGTACTGATTCGTGATCTCTACAATCGGGATATCATAAATATTCACTTTATTTTTTTCCAACAGATGTAAAAGCAGATCCAGTGGACCTTCAAACACCTGAAGTTTTACCGTCAGCTCCATATATGATAACTTCCTTGCAATGTTTCGTCCGGTCTGCCATGACACAAACCATAAGAATTTAATTTGTAAATCGCAACGTATCAATTTTATATGGAAACCGAAAAAAAAGCAAGCATAATGTACAGGTTCTCCGGCTAAAATGAAGTAGAAACGTCGCAGGCTGCGCCTTTTTGCAGATATGTGACACTGAAACCCAAAATTTTCGGAGGTATCCCAAATGCGCCTGTTATGCTCTGCCCTTCTTTCTGCAAACCTGCTCCTTGGAAGCAGTTTTTCCCTCCTGTCACCGTACCATTTTTTGTGTCAGGACAATATTCTCCCAAAAAACATTTTTTCCTTTGAGAGAACCTTTGTTCTTTCCGAGACACCGGCGGAATCCACTCCGGCGGCTGATTCGTCTGACGTTCTCAATCTGTCTGCCCCGAGCGTTCTTCTCATGGAAGCATCTACCGGAACGATTCTGTATGAAAAAAATTCCCATACAGTCCTCCGCCCTGCAAGTATCACGAAAATCATGACGCTAATTCTCATTTTTGACGCGATCGAATCCGGTCAGATTTCTTTAGAAGATACTGTCACCGTGTCAGAATACGCTGCCAGCATGGGTGGCTCGCAGGTCTTTTTGGAACCGAATGAAACGCAGACCGTCGACACCATGATCAAATGTATCAGCATCGCAAGTGCCAATGACGCATGCGTTGCCATGGCGGAATTTATCTGCGGCAGTGAAGCCGCTTTCGTAGAAAAAATGAATGAGCGTGCCAAAGGACTTGGCATGAACGACACTACATTTGTAAATTGTTGTGGTCTTGACGTTGACGGACATATGACAAGCGCCTATGATGTTGCCCTGATGTCCCGCGAGCTGACCACGAAATACCCACAGATCCATGATTATTCTACCATCTGGATGGATACGATCACGCACGTCACAAGACGCGGTTCGGAGGAATTTGGTCTGGCAAACACCAACAAGCTGATCCGGCAATATCAGTATGCAACCGGGCTTAAGACCGGCTCGACGAGCCTTGCAAAGTACTGTGTCTCCGCCACCGCAGTAAAGGACGGCATGGAACTGATTGCAGTCGTCATGGCCGCCCCGGATTTTAAGATCCGGTTTGCCGATGCAGCCACACTTTTAAATTACGGTTTTTCCAAATGTCGGATTTATTCGGATGAGAACACCGACACACTCGCCGCACTCCCATTAAAAAAAGGAATTTCCGATGAAGTCTCTCTCTGCTACCGCTCCCCATTTCAGTATGTGGTTACAGACGGTTCCGATCTCTCCGGTATCACAAAAGAACTGGAACTGCCGGAATCTGTGGAAGCCCCGGTTGCATCCGGTGATGTCATCGGGCGCGCTGTCTATAAACTGGGCGACAGGGAACTTGGAACGGTCGACATTTTATGCAGCGAGGATATTGCCGCCGCTGTCTACAAAGATTATTTTATGGAATCACTGCAAATGTAGCTGCCATAAATCTGCGAATTATTACCGGAACAAAGTGTAAATAAACTGTATCAAAAAGCAAAGGGCAGAGAAACCTCTCACCGGCTCTCCACCCTTTGTTACCATTTTACAGCAACGGTGCAAACAGACGCATCATGCCCTGGAAAATACGAATGAACACATTCTGACCTCTGCAGAATTCCAATGTCATTTCCTCGGAAGCCGCAAAAGTATCCATACAGTCCTCTTTCAACTGCATCAAGGCTTTCGTTTTATACATAAACACACCACACTCAAAATGCAGGAACAGACTGCGGTAATCCAGATTGATACTTCCCACAGTTCCAATCTTATCATCACAGAGAAAACTCTTGGCATGAATAAAACCAGGTGTATACTGATAAATTTTTACACCACATTTGAGCAGCGGTTCATAATGGGACTGCGTCAAAAGGAAAATCATTTTCTTATCCGGGATTCCCGGTGTCACGATCCGCACATCCACACCACGCTTTGCAGCGTTGCACAAACTCACCAGCATCTCATTGTCAATGATCAGATACGGCGTAAAAATATACACATACCGCTCTGCATGGTTGATAATATTCAGATAAATATTCTCTCCTACTGTCTCATGATCCAACGGTGTATCACCATAAGGCTGTACAAAGCCGTCTCCCTCAAAAGGTTCTTTCTGGTATACCTGTGGCATGAACTGTTTGTAATCCTCAGAGGAATGGTTGATGTAATTCCACATTTCCAGAAACATCACAGTCATACTCCACACAGCTTCGCCCTCTAAACGGATTCCGGTATCTTTCCAGTAGCCAAACCGTGACGCCACATTGATATATTCGTCCGCAAGATTGATTCCTCCGGTAAATCCAACTTTTCCATCAACCACAAAAATCTTCCTATGATCCCGGTTATTCATAACAACGGACATAATCGGACGGAATGGGTTAAACGCGGCACACTTAATGCCTTTTGCCTGCAATATCTTATAATATTTTGGCGGCAGTGTATTGATGCAGCCGATATCGTCATAAATCAGCCGGACATCCACACCCTCTTTGCTTTTTTGCTCAAGTACCTCCACGATGCGGTCAAACATCACTCCCTGATCTACGATAAAATATTCCAGAAAAATAAAATGTTCTGCTTTTTCCAGCTCTGCAAGCATATCCGGGAACATCTCTTCTCCACAGCTGTAATATTTTGTGGACGTATTATGATAAAGCGGAAATCCTGCCCAGTCATTGATATATCTGGACTGACGATAAACAGAAAGATCCTCTCTCTCTAACTGTTTTTTGATCTCCGGTGTCTGATAAAGGCATGCACTCACCTCCCGGTTCACGGAGTCCATACGTTCCTGTGTTTTCTTCGTAAGACTTGATCTGCCAAAAATCATATATAATAAGAGTCCAAGCACAGGGGACAACAGGATAATAAATGTCCACGAAAGTTTATTTGCCGGATTCGTCCAACGGTTTACGATCACAAGCACCACAATAATTGCGATTGTCCTGATCGCAAGATTTGCATATGTGAACTGATAACTGAACTGATACATGACCATTACAAGCCATAAAAACTGGAGAATAATGGAAACTGCAACGATTGAAAATCTTCCTAATAATAAATGTGCTATTTTTTTCATCTGTATTCTTCGCCCCTTTCCGATTATTCTAATATCAGAAAATGAAAATGTCAAACTACAAGGTTGTTCACATGTAGCATTCCCCAGCATTTTCTGCCAATCTGCTCCCCTCTCGGATATACGCTTTCATAGAGTTTAAGTTTCATCTCTGTCGGCGTATAATCCGGGTATTTCTGATATGCAAGTGCGATCGATCCGGAAACTACCGGTGCAGCCATTGAGGTTCCGCTTTTCACAATATATCCCTTTGCATCTTTACTGCAGCTTTTCACATTTGTTCCAGGTGCAAGGACTTCCGGTTTCACGATACAGCATTCCGTCGGCCCGAATCCGCTGTAATTTTTTGTCAGTCTCCCACTGTTTCCTGTTTCTGTCACATTATCATCCCAGCTTCCGACCGTCAGCACTTTTCTGGAAATTCCCGGAATTGTGACAGAGTTTTCCTTTGGGCCATTATTTCCCGCCGCTGTCACCACCATGATTCCCTGATTCCACGCCTCGTCCACAGCGTGAAGCAGCTGCTCCTGCTCATTTTTTCCTGCACTTGCCATCATCCCGACTGAAATATTTAAAATTTTCACCTGATATTTCTCCCTGTTTTGTAAAAGCCAGTCCATTCCCTCTAACACATGGCTGGTAACTCCGTTCCCCTTCCGGTCCAATACTTTTAGTACCACAAAACGAACCCTTGGCGCCACCCCGCTTAACAGCCGCACGCCACGCTTATCCTTAGACATCAGTCCACTGCCGCCAATGATTCCTGCGACATGTGTTCCATGCCCATTATCATCATACGCCGCAAGTTTCTTCTGGCAGAAATCCTCAAAATGTAAAATTCTCTGGTCAAAGTCCAGATGTGGGGCAATCCCGGTATCCATGACCGCCACAGTGATATTTTTGCCGTTCAAGCCCATTTTATATGCACGGTCACAATGAATGACACGTTTCACTCGATCCATAAATGTTATCCTTTTTTCTATCAGTATATGAAAATCAGAAACTTCCAGTGACAAAGCCAAAACAATAGCATGCACGCTCCGCGGACATACTATTGTCAAACAAAATGAGGTATTCCCCGAAAGTAACACTTTTGGAAAACACCTCACATATTATTTTTTCTATTTTATTCGTTTATTAGTTGTTCTCTGGAACATCTTTCATGGAGAAGCTGATTCTTCCCATCTTGTCTTTTCCAAGGCAGACAACTGTTACTTTATCACCTAATGTAAGAACATCTTCTACACGATTGATTCTCTCTTTGGAAATCTTGGAAATGTGTACCATTCCTTCTTTTCCAGGAGCGAACTCGATAAATGCACCAAACTCTTTGATGCTTACAACTGTTCCGGTGAAGATCTGGCCTTCCTCAAAATCAGTTGTGATCGTCTTGATCATGTCGATTGCTTCCGCCATCTTCTCTTTGTCTGTTCCACATACAGATACTGCACCCTCATCTGTAATGTCGATCTTGACATCTGTGCGGGCAATGATCTCGTTGATGGTCTTACCTTTCTGACCAACCACATCACCGATCTTATTTGGATCGATCTGAATCTGGATGATCTTAGGAGCGTATGCACTAACTTCTTTACGAGGTTTTGAAATTGCTTTGGACATTACTTCATCCATAATGTAAAGTCTTGCCTCACGTGTTCTTGCAATTGCCTCCTCTACGATTGGTCTTGTCAGACCATGGATCTTAATATCCATCTGGATTGCTGTGATACCTTTATGGGTACCGGTTACTTTAAAGTCCATGTCTCCGAAGAAGTCCTCAAGTCCCTGGATATCCGTAAGTACGATATAATCATCATCTGTATCACCTGTTACAAGACCACAGGAGATACCTGCTACCATGGATTTGATTGGTACACCTGCAGCCATAAGTGCCATACAGGATGCACAGGTAGATGCCATGGAAGTAGAACCGTTAGACTCAAATGTCTCGGATACCGCACGGATTGCATATGGGAATTCCTCCTCAGAAGGAAGTACTGCAACAAGTGCTTTCTCAGCAAGTGCTCCGTGTCCAATCTCACGACGTCCCGGGCCACGGGATACTTTTGTCTCACCTACAGAGTATGCAGGGAAATTATACTGATGAATATATCTCTTTGTTGTAATATTTGCATCAAGTCCATCAATCTTCTGTACTTCAGATAATGGAGCCAATGTAACAACATCACAGATCTGTGTCTGTCCACGGGTAAACATTGCAGAACCATGTACTCTAGGAATCAGATCAACTTCTGCTGCCAATGGACGGATCTGGTTGATTGCACGGCCATCTGGACGTTTGTGATCTTTTAAGATCATCTTACGTACTGTCTTTTTCTGATACTGGTAAACGGCCTCACCTAAAACAGCAAGCCATTCTTCCTTATCGGCAAATGCCTCTGCCAATTTATCTGTGATCTCACGGATGTTCTCTTCACGTTTCTGTTTTTCATCCGTGAAAACTGCGTTCTCCATATCTTCCGGAGTCACAATCTCTTTCATTGCAGCAAACATCTCATCCGGGATTGCACAGCTTGTGTATTCATGTTTTGGTTTGCCACATTCCGCAACGATCTTATCCATAAACTGGATAATTGTCTGGTTTACATCATGGCATTTGTAGATTGCTTCGATCATTTTCTCTTCCGGGATTTCATTTGCTCCGGCTTCGATCATGATAACTTTTGTTCTGGTAGAAGCGACTGTTAACTGTAAATCGCCTTCATCCCATACTTTCTGGGATGGGTTTACGATGAACTCACCGTCTACCATACCCATCTGAGTCATGGCACATGGTCCATCGAATGGGATATCTGACATGGTTGTTACAAGTGCAGAACCGATCATACCAACCACCTCAGGGCGGCACTCTGGATCTACGGACATTACCATGTTATTCAAAGTAACATCGTTACGATAATCCTTAGGGAATAATGGTCTCATTGGACGGTCGATAACGCGGGAAGTAAGGATTGCATTCTCAGATGCTTTTCCCTCTCTCTTATTGAAACCGCCTGGAATCTTTCCTACTGCGTACATTTTCTCCTCGAACTCTACGCTTAATGGGAAGAAATCTACTCCATCTCTTGGCTTGTCTGATGCTACTACAGTAGATAATACAGTTGTCTCACCATATTTGATCAATGCAGCGCCGTTTGCCTGTGCACACACTCTTCCGATATCTACCGTAAGAGTTCTGCCGGCAAGTTCCATTGAAAAACTTTTATACATGTTTTCTCTCCTTTAAATTTTGTATACGCCACAGCATACTGTGTGACTAAAACAGAAGTACCGAAACTACTGAACCATACATGCCTGTCTGCCATGTACCCTTCAGTGGTCTCGGGTATTTAGACTTCTGCCTCGTTTTATTGTACTAGAAATATTCGGAATATACAAGCAAAAAAATAGAGCGGTGAAAACTCCGCTCTATTCTGCTTATACCTACTATTACTTTCTCAAGCCTAAGCTGTCGATCAATGCACGGTATCTCTCGATATCGATTTTCTTTAAGTAAGCAAGTAAACCACGTCTCTGACCTACCATTTTCAGAAGACCTCTTCTGGAATGATGATCATTTGGGTTCTCTTTTAAGTGATCTGTTAACTCTGTGATACGGGCTGTTAAAAGAGCTACCTGTACCTCTGGAGATCCAGTATCATTTGCTGTTCTACCGTATTTAGCGATAATTTCCTGTTTCTTTTCTTTTGCGATCATGTTATGATCCTCCTTCTTATTCTTAATCACCCAATAAAACATGATACTCAGCGAAAGGTCGGAGTGTCCATTCACCGAATATGGGCTAAACTCATGCTTGAATAGTATAACACAGTCTTTCTGTATTTGTAAACAAAAATTTTGTAATTAAGCCAGATTCCTTGAATGAAATTTTAAATTCCACATCTATGCTGAATTTAGTCTTTCTCTCTT
>ENA-OPDC01000488-OPDC01000488.1-human-gut-metagenome-genome-assembly--contig:-NODE-488-length-17495-cov-5.789736_pt1 | contig 17495 bp, 17 predicted proteins | sample MGYA00241620_ERZ501503 | MGnify/ENA primary metagenome ERZ501503 (study PRJEB25962, sample SAMEA2042659) | human gut metagenome | biome: human gut; feature: human-associated habitat; material: faeces...
ACGAGCCACTAAGCCCTAGACTTCAGTCTAGGGTAGTTGACGAGCCTGCTTAGTAAATGAATATGAGTTTTGTCTTGGCTTAAGTCAGTTGAAAGCCTCGTAAAGTTGTCCTGCCAGTATTGAAAAAGATTATTCTTTTTTGGTGTGTTATTAAGCAGGTTAAGTCTGATATTGACGAAAAAGAAAAGATAAGATGCAGGAATGTAGCCAAATGGATAGATATGACTACATTCACACAATATTTTCTTACATAGAGCACTAAAAAAAGACGCCCATGATGGGCGTCTTTTTGCTAGCTTCTATTATTTACTTTTAGTGTTTGAATAATCTTTAGGCTTAATCCGTTTAATGTAAGATGGATTTGGACGACCTAAGATCAATGGAACACGTTCGATCACAGTGTCCGCATATTCCAAGCCGAACCATGAGGCAGGGTTGGATGACAAGTTCTGCAAACGAACACGTGCTTCAACCAACCACTTTTCATAACCAACTAATTGAGTTTGTGGACTAATCACGTCGTTTACGATAACAAATGAGAAGTCACCTACATCACGCCCTGGGGTGGTGGTGTATTTCTGAGGTTGAGGTTCAATCGTACCGTCTGCGATCAAATCATGAACGATCTGACGAATGTAGACGTTAACGCTAGTTTGTTTCTTAAATCCTAAATAAAGCTGAATGTTGATCACGTTCTTAGTGCCATATGTATTAACTGCATATTCGGCAGTGAATGGCTCGTTAGTTACGTTAACAGTGACGAACCAGTAAGCCTTCGCACGCTTTGGACGTTTATCCAAAATTGAGTACAAGATTTCACGTTTAACGAACTTGTTGTACTTAACGTTGGCCATGTAAACCAAGTTGGTTGCATAAGTTGGGTAATCTTCATCGTGACTCAAGTTAGTCAACATGTCGGTGTATTCGTCAAGACGAACGTAGGCATTGCGTGATTCACGCTTGTCACGAACCTTGTTACCGTAGTACCAAACATACATGATGAAGCCAATTACACCGGCGATGAAGAGTGAAACATAACCACCGTGAGTGAACTTGGTCAAACTTGAAATCATGAACATGATGTCAAGAACACCGAAGAAAATTAAGAAGATCCAATTCCAGATTGGGTTAATTTTCTTCATCGCTAACCATTCATAAAGCAGGATGGTAGTTGCTAACATTGAAATTGTGATGGAAAGACCATAGGCTGCTTCCATGTGAGCAGAAGTTTGGAAGTACAAAACAATTGCAATAGTTGCAACACAGATTCCCTTGTTAATAGAAGGAATATAGATCTGACCTTTTTCTGTTGATGGATAGTTGATATTCATTCTTGGCAAGAATTTCAAACCACTAGCTTCAGCAACCAAGGTAAATGATCCAGTGATCAAAGCTTGTGAGGCAATAACAGCGGCAATAGTGGCCAATATGATGGCGAACAATCTGATGTTGATTGGAATCATTTCGTAGAATGGGTTAAGCACTCCGCCATCGGCAAGCTGGAAATGAGGATTATTTAAAATCCAAACCCCTTGACCAAAGTAGTTAAGTGACAAGCAAACAAATACAAATGGCCAAGAACCAATGATATTCTTCTTACCAACGTGACCTACATCTGAGTAAAGGGCTTCAGCACCAGTAGTAGCCAGGAAGATTGATCCTAAGATAAAGATTCCAGCTTTATTGTAAGGGCTAAATAGCAATTTAATGGCGTAAACTGGGTTAATCGCTTGAATGATTGTCCAGTCGCCAGCCATGTTGATTACCCCCATGACGCCTAAGAATGTGAACCAAATAAACATGATTGGTCCGAATGCCTTACCGATAATACTGGTACCCATCTTTTGAATAGAGAACAGTACCAGCAAAATGACCACGGTAATGACAATTACCATTTCCTGGGTAGAAACAGGAACGTTGCCACCGAATTTAAGACCTTTTAACCCTTCAATCGCGGTCGTAACAGTAACGGCAGGAGTCAAAGTACCATCGGCTAGGATAGCGGCACCACCGATTAAGGCTGGTAATACAAGCCATTTGGCACGCTTTCTAACCAAAGTATACAAGGCAAAGATACCACCTTCACCGTGGTTAGTTGCTTTCAGGGCAATTAATACGGTTTGCACGGTTGTCAGCAAGGTTACAGTCCAAAGGACTAGAGAAATAGAACCAACAATAAAATCGCGGTTCACATTACCAATACCACCATTGCCTTCGACAATAGACTTCATAACATAAAGTGGACTAGTTCCGATATCACCATAGACAATACCAATGGCGATAAGTAAGCCAGCCGCACTCATACGTTTTGACTTAGTATTCATTATAAATATCTCCCACAAATAAATTGTAGCTATCAATAAAAAAAGAAAATGCCACGATGACATTTCCCTCTAATACATTCATTTTCGTCTATTTTAGTTCACATTGCAAGTAAAATAATTGTGTTTTAATTTTGAAAGTGAAGAGTCAGGGTGTTTGATATAAGTGATGGGGAGATCTGATTGGGATGAAACGATTTATACATGTTTTTCCAATTGTGATGATATAATACTCATGAGGTGAGTATTATGACACAATTGAATAAAAGAGTACAGGCTAATGTTAATAAAAAAGTTGCAAGTCAAGCCGAATTAGTAATGGATGAACTGGGATTAAATCCTACAGTAGTAATTAATGCACTTTATAAGAAGATTGCTGCAACAGGTGAAATTCCGTTTAGCTTTAAATTAACGCCAGAACAGATGGATGATATTAAATTGCATGAAGCATTGGAATCTATCCCGACCAAAAAAATTAGAAGCAAAAGTGATTTGAAGGATTTTTTTGATGAAGAGTAACCGAATATATACAGCATATGTGGCATGGAAGACTGGTGGAAAAAGAAGGCCTGTCCTAGTAGTAGAAGATAATGACAATTCTGTAACTGTGTTAAAAATTAAATATCAATCTAAGTCATCTAAGATAAAAAAATACTATTATCCTATAATTGATTGGCAAAAATCTGGGCTTAAGGAAAAATCGTATATTGATACTATTAAAAAGGTTAATTTGTTAAAATCAGATGTTAGTTTTCACTATGTTGGACGATTATCTTCTCAAGATAAGAATGGATTGCGTAAATTCATTGATGAATTAGGGTAACAAAAAAGACTCCCAACTCGGGAGCCTTTTCTGTCTTCAAATTATGAAAGTGATGAAGGAATCTTGGCACGTTGTTCTTCGTCCCATTTTTCCCATGCTTCATAAGTAAGCATTTCTTCAGGCTTAACACCAGTCTTGTCAGCCATTACCTTAAGCAAATTCTTGAAGTTGTAATCATGGTATTGCAATACGTGATCAACAAGCTTCTTACGTGGGAAGTGAATGTTGTTCAAAAGGTAGCTGTTGATGTCGACCATATTGTGGTTTTCATCATAAAGGTTGATTACTTCGAGGTCATCTTCATCGAATTCAGCGATGTAGAAGTTAGCGAAAACCTTCAAGTAATCAGGTTGTTCCTTGAATTCTTCAGCTGGCATAATGGTCTTGTTAGCTTCTGGCATAACGACTTTAAGATCGTCGTTTTCTTCTTTGTTTTCTTTATCAGCTTGTGCTTGAGCGTTTTTTTCTTCTTCAGTCAAAGTTGTTACCCCTTTATTTAGAAAATAAGTAGTACAAAGTCAATAATAATTCTATCTACTTTTGCAAATAAAAGCAAATGTAACTAATCTATTTTACTACAGTTGTTAGGATGATGTGGGGAAATATTGGATTATATAAAGTAGGAACTTTCCAAAACGATAAAAAAACCTTGCGATAGGACGTATCCATTAGAGCAAGGGGATTGATCTTTCTATAATTCTAATAGATATTGAACTTTAAAGCAAACTACCGTATATATGGGATGAAAATTGGGGCAATGATGTGAGAATTAATATTGTTCCGTTTGGAAAATATCTTTTAGATATAAATTTACGTTGGTGTAAGGATCTTTCTTGATGATCTTAGTAGATTCATCACTAGGTGAAGAAATTCGATTAGCATTCTTAACTGCGGTTGATATTCTATCACAAAGGATGTTTATCTTTTGTCCTTTGTTTCTAGAGTATTCTTCATTGAAATATTTCTCGCCTGATAATTTAGCAAAAAGTTGTTTTCTAGTGTAAGCAGCAGTTACTGGTTCAAAGTGCATTAAGATCCAAACTTCGAAGCAAATGTTTGAGAATAGAATCGTAATATCATATCTAGATTTTTTGGCTTGATCAAAGCATTCTAATAATTCTTGTGGAGTGTGTTCATCGTGGTCAAAAACTAAATATATCTTGTCTTGCTTATTTAATTTAGGGTCTTCTAGCACATCGTGCAACAAAGCCATTCCTGAACGAGCCATTGATTTTACTTTGATAGAGTAGCGTGAATTTACGGATACATTGCTTTGATGATATTTCTACTTGAGCATGTTGAAGTAATTCTCTTCAGTTTTGCCTTCGCAGTAAATTCTAATTGTTGGACGTAGGTCTAACTTTTTACTCTTTCGTTTTCTCATTGTCGGTTCCTTTATGAATCTCTTGCAAAATATCCATCAATCCTTCTGTATCAACTACAGGCATACTGCCGAATTTGCCCTCGATGTACTTCTTGGCCAAGTTGACATCGAGTCTGCCACTGGTTCGGGGATTGCTAAAGTCAAAGACTGATTTCAAATCATTGACGCCTTGGAAGTTCTTGTCGACGAGATAGATTTGGTCGATTCGAATTGGATTATCTAGTAGTTGCACATCTTGAGTAGTCAAAATGAACTGATTCAAATTCTCTTTTGAGTTGAAGATTTGGATTAATGTTCTGGCGAGTTCGGGATGCAATGAAGAATCAAATTCGTCAAACAAGATAGTTCTGTGATTACCATGTATTTGAGCATCCAGAATTACCAAGGCAATGTACAAAATGCGTTTGGTTCCATCGGATTCTTCAGTTAATGGAAGTTCGGCTTGCCCTAGCAAGTCACCGTCATCGTTGTAGACCTTGTGACTGGTGAAAAGCATAGGGACGGTTCTAGGACTGGTGTCTAAAGGATCACTACCAGTTGAATATGGAATGTTTCTTACTGTGATGTCAGAAATGTTGAAGTCAGCAGCTTGCAAGAAGGAGAGTAGATCATCTTTTATTTGCTTATTTTTCAATAGCTCTGCGAATTCCTTGCCGATGATTACGTGGTTGCCAGACAGGATGATAGATAAATCTTCGGCGAACCACTTGTAAATATCACTTGCAGGGCTATCGTTGTTTTGCTGGGCTAAGAACAAGAAGAGGGCATTCTTCCTTAGGCGAGGGATGAGATCTTTCAGATTATCAGGAATAATTAAAAAATCTTGCCCAGTTCTTTCAAAGTATGTTTCTTCCTTGTCGCCGTTGATGAGTACAAGCTTTTCAGTGGAAATCTGTTCATTATTATAGCTGAAAGAATAGTCATAGATCTGCTTGTTGAATTGAATGACAATACCAAAGGTTGTGTCTTCATGTTGATTCTTCTCGTTAAAAATAAATGGGGTGTATATTAGGGGATCGGTCACAGCCTTAGCGCCACCATTGAGAACAAGATGCTTCATTACATCTAGTCCGCGGAGCAATCTAGATTTTCCGGCACCGTTAGGCCCGAAGATCAGGAGATTCTTGAGCAGAGAAACATCCTTGCCTTGGAATGTGTTGGTGTCCTTGTACTTATATAATCTTTCGCCGGTTTGAGCGGATAAAATTGTTTCGTTCTTAAAGGAAGCATAGTTCTTTAGTCTGAATTCTATTAGCATTGTCTTCACCTCGTGTAGTTACTTAAATTTTAGCATCATTTGCACTAAGATCACATAAAAATGTGATTCTGTACTAAAATGCAATAAAAAACACCATTTCTCATCCGAAGATGAAGAATGGTGCTTATTTCCCAGTCTTGCCACCTTGGGTGTTAGATTGAGCGGCTGAAGATTGGGTTGATGACTGAGTAGAAGATTGCGTGGTGCTAGATTGTTGCTTGTCGTCATCGCTTGAAGATGATTGCGCAGAACTGTTCTTGTCCTTGTCTTGCTTCTTGTCGCTGCTGGAGCTGGAAGAATTGCTGCTTGAGTCGGAACTTGACTTGCTTGCATTAGAATCGCTAGAAGAATTATCTTCCTTATTATTGTTCTTACCATTATTATCGGCAGGGCCGGACTTAGGATTCTGACCCTTGTCGGAACCGGACGTGTTGGTGGTGTTCTCGTGTTGCACAGCGTTGGTGTGATGAATGTAAGCACCGGCGCCGCCTCCACCTAAGACGAATAGCGCAAAAATAGTACCCCAAAAGATTAATTTCTTCATTATGTTTCGTAATCCCCCCTTGATTAGAAAAATTATTTCAACAAATTTGGCCCATTTTTGGGTTTCAAATTGTTAGTAATAGTGTAAGACATCTGGCCGGCAGGTTGATTACAAAAAGCTCAAAATTTAACAAATATTAATAGTAGGAGAGAACTAAACATGAATTTTGAATTAACGGAACAATCAATCCAATTTACTTTCGGTAACAAGAAATACAAGAGCGGACTTAAGAACCGTACCTTCATGAAAATGTGGGTAAGGCCATTGCCAGTCTGCAAGACGATTCACTTGATGATGCGGTCTTAATTCAGAGAAGACGTATTGTCGAAGCAGCTGAATAATTAGGCAAGATAAGTTAGTTAACATAATAAGGAAAACAAGGAAAATTTAAATGGCTAAGACTACTAAGACTTTGAAGTTAACTTTTTTGAATGGTAAGAACAAGAAGACAAGTGTTACGTTGGGGGATGCAGTAGATAATCTTACTGCGGAACAAGTTCGCGGTGCGATGACTACTATTGCGCAAGCCAACGTGTTTGAGAAAGACGGTGTTAAGAATTACGTTACTCCTCAATCTGCTGCGTACATTGAACGTACTGTTAGCGACATCTTTAACGATGGGGATGCTGATCAAGCAGAATCTGCAGACAAGCAAGACTAATCTTGAGTTGTTATTTGAGGTCATAGATTTACTAAAAAGTAAACTTGTTAAAAAGTGAAGAAACACACTAGTTTAAATACGAACTCTTTGTAGAAACATTAATGGAAATATTACTTTTTTGTTGAAGTTTGTTATACTTTTGTAAAAAAGATAAAGATTCTAAAAGGAAAAAGGCGGACGGGAGTCCGCCTTTTTCTTGTTATAGCTAGGATCTGGCTATTTATTAAAAAAGAGGTCGGCTAAACGTTGATGTGACGGAAAAAGTGAGAAATATTACAAAAGAAAGATTTCAGTTGATTTAACTTGCTATTTTGTGAAGAGGTTAGTACAATATGAATCGTGGTAAGTAATAGGACGTGCTTCAGGCGTGCGGCCTGTACGCATGCTGATCCTTCAGCAAGACTACTACCTCGCGAGAGTTATAAACTCGTGGATCTCGCTTTGAATGATTTTGTACATTATAGGCTCCTATCACCATGCTGAACCTATAGCCTATTACATTTTTTATATTTCAAGGAGGAAAAGACCACATGAAGAAAAATTTAAGAATTGTTAGCGTTGCTGCTGCTGCTTTATTAGCTGTTGCTCCAGTTGCTGCTTCTGCTGTATCTACTGTTTCAGCTGCTGACGCTACTACAACTACTACTGCTACTACAACCAACAAGCCAACTATTGACTTAACTGGTGCAGGTGCTGTTACTAACGCAGCTGATACTGTTACTGTAACTCCTAACTTTACTTTGACTGCTGCTGTTGCTAAGGATAAGAAAGTTACTGCTTCAGCAACTTTACAAGGTACTATTACTGCTTCACTTAACGGTACTTCAGTAACTGCTAACGTAATTGACGCTGCTAAGGATGTTACTTTAAAGAGTAACACAGGCTACACTACTATTTACAAGTACGATGCTACAACTAAGACCACTGAAAACAACCTTGGAAAGTGGAACGAAGCAACTAACGATGTTTACGTAAAAGCTGGTAACGACTACCAAGTTGAACTTACTGGTGTAGGCTTCAGCTTTGGCTCAGCTAACGCAAACAAGGAATTATCACTTAAGTTGCCTTCAAACGTAACTGTTACAGGTGCTGCAGTTAATGGCAACAAATTAAAGTTAGACCAATACGGTAACGTTACTAACTTAACCTTTACTGTAAAGGGCATTAAGGCTTACGATGCTACTAACACTAGTGCTGTTCAATTCTACAACACTAACTCAGGCTTAATTGAAAGCAAGGCTGCATCATACATGGCTCTTGCTGACAACAACGGTAACCTTAATGTAAACACTCTTCTTGACGGTTTGAAGAAGCAATACAAAGCTGTTCAACTTCAAAATGGTGAACTTAAGGACGTTAATGTAACCACTACTGCTGCAGACCTTACTGCTGAACTTGAAAAGGCTGGTATTAAGGTAAATGCTGCTGGTGACTTTGAAGCTCCTGCATCATTCACTGCAACTTTAACTGCTAAGTCAACAGTTAACGGTAAGGTTGCTACTTTGCCTGTAACTGTAACTGTTCCAAACGGCAAGGTTGTACCAAGCCAAAGCAAGACTATTATGCACAACGCATACTTCTACGACAAGGACGCTAAGCGTGTTGGTACTGACAAGGTAACTCGTTACAACACTGTAACTGTTGCAACTTCAACCACTACTATCAACGGTAAGGCTTACTACGAAGTAGTTGAAAACGGCAAGGCAACTGGCAAGTTCATCAACGCAGACAACATCGATGGTACTAAGCGTACTTTGAAGCACAACGCATACGTTTACAAGTCATCAAAGAAGCGTGCTAACAAGGTTGTTCTTAAGAAGGGTACTGAAGTAACTACTTACGGTGGTTCATACACATTCAAGAACGGCAAGCAATACTACAAGATCGGTAACAACACTGAAAAGACTTACGTAAAGGCTTCAAACTTTTAATTAAGTCTAAGTAGTATATAAGGAAAACGAGGCAAATGCCTCGTTTTCCTTTTGCTCTAATAAATAGTACTAAAAATACCGTAGCCAAATTAAGCTACGGTATTTTTTAGGTTAAATCATTTTACTCTGCCATGCCTTCTATCATCACGGTACACCTTATAGATGACAAAAGCCAATGTTTTATACTTTTTTCTTCTAGTTTAATAACATATATCTTATAAAATATGTATATAATTATTAGAAATATAATAAATATATCGTCACTATATTGGCAATAAAAACATTAAATAACCTATATACAAATCTACTTTTATACTATATAATTCTATTCAATATCTAAATAAATATAGATATATTTAGACATAAGGGAGTGTGATGAATATGTCAGCCTACAAGCGTCGTAACATGGGGGTTATCAGCTTGCCGACTGACATAGAATATCGTAATTGGTCCAAGGACCTTACTAAGTGGAAAATTGAGAACGACTCACAACTAGCGCAGTATCTCGTCTATGATCTCGGTGAAGCCGCAGCTTGGGATAACCTTGTTGCATTAAAGAATGAAGCTAAGAAGCTTAGTCAGCTTGAACAGGTAATTCTGTTTGAACATTTGCTTGAGAAGAAGACGATCACGCAATTAGTCGAAGAATGTGGCGTGCCACGCATTACGTTGAAACGATTGAAGAAGCAGTTATTGCAGAAGCTGCGTAATGTAATGGAAAAATAGTAAACAATGAACTAGGTGCTAGACTATACAGAAAAAATTACGTTATTAGGTGTAGGTTATATTAAGAAAACTGCATTTTATTCAAAAAAGTGCAAACAAAGGCCATTACTCGAATTCCGGTTGAGTAATGGATTTTATTAGTTGTACTATAAAATCCTATCTTCTTTTTCTAGTATGTTTGGTAACTTTCTTATGAGCTTTTTTGTGACTTCTCTTATGTGTTACTTTTTTATTTCTCTTTTTGGCTTTTTTCTTAGTGGTTTTCTTGGTATTTTTAGCAACATTCCCTAAACTTGTACAACTTAACTTACCATTTTTAATAGTAAAATCAAATTCAATTCCGCCTTGTGCAATGGTACCGTGTGCACTAACATTCGCTGATCCCAGAATTTCGCCATTATTATTCGCAATAATAATTGATCGATCAGTTGAAGTGGGTGTCAAGCCTATTACTGTTGCCTGAGCTTTCAAAGTATATTTACCATCGGTTAAAACAGTATCATTTGTTTCAATCTCAGTTCCAGAATTATTGACTAAACTAATATTATTAATTGAAGCAGAGCCGTTAATTTTAGTGCTATTAATATATATTTCGTTCACCAAGAAAATGAGTTATAACATTCTTTTTAGTTATAGTCGATGCAGCTTGAGTAGTGTTGGGAACACTAGTTTTCAATGAAAACACTGGAGCTGTAGCGAATAATCCTGCTAAAATAATACTGGTAAATTTAAAACGTTTTTTCATTATAATTTTCTCCTTTATCCAACAGTTATTTTATCAAGCGGTCTTTTTGCCCCGCTCTGTATTTTTACTGAAATTGCAGCATATATAAGTGTCAGTCCGCCAACTCTTCCAAGATACATCAAAACAACCAATATCAGATGTGATACCAGTCCAAGCTCCGTTGTGATCCCTAATGTTAGTCCTGCCGTGCCCACTGCCGATGCTGTTTCAAAAAGACAATCCGATAATGCAACATGTTCTATCTGACTGATTGCAATTCCTCCTGCAAAAAACAGGAAGAAATACAAAATAGCGATCGTTGCTGCATTTTTTACCACTGTGTTATCAAATCTTCTTCCAAAAACCTCTGTTTCCGGTTCTCTTCCGAATGTTGCAAACGCATTCAGTATCAGCACTGCGATCGTTGTTGTCTTCATACCTCCTGCCGTTGATCCCGGAGATCCACCGATCAGCATCATCAAAGTCATGATTGCTTTGGAAGAATCGTTCATTGCACCAAGATCTGCCGTATTAAATCCTGCCGTCCGAAGAGTTACCGACTGAAAAAGAGAAGCCAGTATTCTTTTTCCCATAGAAAATCCGGCGAAATCACTCAGAAAGAAAAAAATAGCCGGCAGTAAAATCAAAACAGCGGTGGTAACGAGGATAATCTTACTCTGCAGACGGTAACGTTTCAAGTTCCATTTGTTTGTGCAAAAATCATCCCAGGTCAGAAATCCGATGCCACCGATCACGATCAAAAGCATGATTACAAGATTGATCAGCGGATTGGCAATATATCCTGTCAGAGATGGAAATGTCTGCCCTGCCGTTCCAAGTATGTCAAAACCTGCATTGCAAAAAGCCGATACCGAATGGAATACTGACATCCAGATTCCCTTCCATCCATAGTCTTTGCAAAATACAGGAAGCATGAGAATGGCACCGATCAATTCGATCAGAAATGTTCCCTGTAAAATAAATTTTGTAAGCCGGACAATTCCACCTACTTTCGGTGCTGAAATCGCATCCTGCATCGTGCTCCGCTGCATTAACGAGATCTTTCTCCCCGATACCATTGAAAAAGATGCAACCACAGTAATAACTCCCAATCCGCCGGTCTGGATCAGAAGTAAGATTACTGCCTGACCAAACGCCGACCAGTAGCTTCCTGTATCCACGACCACAAGTCCTGTCACGCAGACAGCTGATGTCGCAGTAAATAAAGTCTTATCAAACGGTGTCACAACTCCGGCAGAAGATGAGATCGGAAGCATTAAAATAATTGCTCCAAGTAATATCACACCTGCAAATCCAAATGCGATCATCTCAAACGATGACATTTTCTTTTTTTTACGGATACGTTCCGGCATATCAATTCTCCTCTTTTTCTGCTGCTTTCATTTTATTTGTGGAACTGCATATTGTAAAGCTTTTCGTAAGTTCCCTTCCTGGCTATCAGTTCTTCATGTGTTCCTGATTCTTCGATACCATCCTCAGATAAAACAATGATCTTCTCTGCGTTTTTGATGGTGGAAAGCCTGTGTGCAATTACAAATGTGGTACGGTTTTTTGCAAGCTTCTCCAATGAATCCTGTACTACTTTTTCACTCTCATTGTCAAGTGCGGAGGTTGCCTCATCAAAAATAAGGATCGGTGGATTTTTAAGGAAAACCCTTGCGATGGACAATCGCTGCTTCTGTCCGCCGGAAAGCTTGATCCCGCGCTGTCCGATGTCCGTATCATAACCGTTTGGAAGTGACATGATAAACTCATGCGCATTGGCGTTTTTTGCTGCCTCGATGACTTCCTCTCTTGTCGCATCCGGTTTTCCGTAACGGATATTATCAAAAACAGTTCCAACAAAAAGATACACATCCTGCTGCACAATGCCGATGTGGTCGCGCAGACTCTTTAAGGTGAGATCACGGACATCTTTTCCATCGATTTTTACTGCGCCGCCCGTCACGTCATAGAAACGTGGAATGAGGGAACAGAGCGTACTTTTTCCTGCGCCGGAGGAACCGACTAATGCCATGTAAGCCCCCGCCGGAACATTTAAACTGATATGATTCAACACTTTTTCCGTGTTTTCCTCATACTGGAATGAAACATTTTCAAAAGTAATATCTCCCTTTACATCCTTAAGTTCCACTGCATCTTTTTTGTCCTCGATATCCGGACAGATGGCGAGGATCTCCTGAAAACGCTCAAACCCGGTATAACCGTTCTGGAACTGCTCTGTGAAATCAATGAGGGTGCGGACAGGATCCGTAAACACACTGATATAGAGCATAAATGTGACAAGGTCGCTGACATCCACACTGCCTTTTGCGATCAGCACCGTACCTGTCAGGATCACACTGACCTGAATGAGTGTCGTAAACGCTCCAAGCCCTGCCTGATAACTTCCCATGTAAAAATAGCTGTTTTTCTTGGCTGCAAGGAAACCGTCATTGCCTTGTTTGAATTTACGGTTTTCAATCTCTTCATTGGCAAAAGATTTTACCACCCGGATACCGGATAAGTTATCCTCGATCTGCGCATTGATGTCTGCGATTTTTACACGGTTCTGTTTGAATGCGAGACGCATTTTTTTATTCAGGACAAATGCATAGATCAGCATGAACGGCAGAATTGCAAAGGCTGCAACTGCGAGCATTGGGTTGATGTTCACAAGAATGATCAGTGCTCCGGCAATTTTGATCACGGACAGAATGATGTTCTCAGGTCCATGATGCATCAGTTCGCTGATATCAAAAAGATCGGTTGTGATACGGCTCATCAGCTGTCCGACTTTCTGGTCATCATAAAAGGAAAAGGACAGTTTCTGGTAATGTGCGAAAATTTCCGCACGCATGTCATACTCGATTTTCGCTCCCATCACATGTCCGTAATTACAAATGTAGAATTTGCTGTAACAGTCAACCGCCACCAGCGCAAACAGTCCAATGGCAATGTAAGCTGCCTGATGCAAAATTTCTGCCGGCTCACGGTACACAAGATTGTAGGTCACATACCGCACGACCAGCGGAATGATCAGGGCAACCGCCGCAGAGAGCGTTGCAAAAAACATGTCTGTCCAGAACACACGCATGTAAGGTTTATAATAGGTGAGCATTTTTTTCATGGTTCCACTTTTTTTCATAAATTCCGGTTCTCCTCTGCATAAGATAAGACTGATACATTCTTTTATGCATCAGTCTCATTCAAATTCATATGATATTATTTTAGACGTAAAGCTGAAATTGTCAAGCTTTTCCCCTACGCCGGATATGCTGCTTATTTTCTCTTTTCAAACCCATACACCCATTTTCCACGCAAAAATAAAGCAAGGAAAATGACCGAACTAATACTCCAGGTCAATGGATACGCCCAGAAGATCACGCGGATATCCGGGATAAAATGAACCGTAACCGTGATATAGCTTACACGGAACAGACACCATACACACAGCATGACGATCATTGGAACCGATGCATTTCCCGAACCACGAAGCACCGCAGCGATGCAGTGGGAAAAAGCCAGCAGAAAATAGAACAATGCAATGGTTCTCGACTGCATAACTCCATAATGTACTACATCCGGTTCACTGTTAAAGGCTGCAATAAGCACCGGTGCGGCTGTATAAATCACAACTCCGATCAATTCTGCAATGATAATCGAACAGAGAACGCCAAATCTCGCTCCTTTTTTTGCACGGTCATACTGCTTTGCACCAAGGTTCTGGCTGACAAAAGTGGTCAGCGCCATCGTAAAACAGGTCACCGGCAGAAACGCAAATCCTTCGATTTTGGAATAAGATCCACATCCCGCCATCGCCATTTTCCCAAATGCATTGATATTTGTCTGCACAAAAACATTCGCAATGGCGATCACAGAATTCTGAAAACCGGACGGCACACCGTTTTGTATGATCTGCCACAGCATCTGGCTGTCAAAACGGATTTTATTTAACTGAAGCCTATATTCTTCTTTTGCTCTCAGAAGATGGATCAGACATAAGAATGCACTTACAAATTGGGAAATCGCTGTTGCCAAAGCGGCTGCACCGACTCCCATCCCCAATCCTGAAATAAAGAAAATATCCAGCACCACATTGATACAGGAAGAAATGATCAGATAAATCAGCGGATGTCTGCTGTCTCCAACCGACTGCAAAATCCCTACAAAAATATTGTACATGATCACTCCGATAGAGCCTGCAAAATAAGTGCGGAAATAGGTGATAGATTCCGGAAGCACCTCTGCGGGTGTTCCCATCAACACCAGGATCTTCGGTGCTAAAAGCATGCCGATCACTGTCAATGCAATTCCTGCTGCAATTCCAAACGCAACCGTTGTGTGGATTGATTTCTCCAGATTTGCCCTGTCTTTCGCTCCATAATATCTGGCAATTACAACACCTGCACCCATTGCGATGCCATTGATAAATCCAACCATCAGAAAAATCAGATTCCCGGATGAGCTGACTGCCGCCAACGCATTGCTGCCGAGATAATTTCCTACGATCAGTGAATCTGCCGTGTTATACAATTGCTGAAACAAATTTCCAAGAAACAGCGGAATCGCAAATAAAATAATTTTTCTGGAAATGCTTCCCTCTGTCATTCTTGTTTTATCTTCTGTTCTCATCATTACTTCCTCGTATCTTTTTCTGCTCTACGCTCTGACTCTAATAATAGGTACTATCTATAGTATAGTTTTTTTCGTGTAAAATCAACAAGTTTTGAGGATTATAAGAGATTTGGATTGAACAAAATCTTGAGTTACATAACTAATGCTGCTCCATATAATCAATAAATTCCGTTGTCTTAGACCAGTACTTAATCCCCCAATTTTCAAAATTCCATTCATCCATGTAATTGTTACATTCATAGTCAATATACTCTTTTAATATTCTTTCATTTGCTACATCAATGTCTAACATTCTTGGAATTCTGATTCCTGTCTGCAACAGTCTGTTATAATCATTTTGTTCTGCTTCGATTTTATTGCCAAATGAGTAATATTCACATGGCTCATGGTGTATCTGTTTTAACACATAAAATTTACCTTCCCGTTCTGCCAAATAGGAATAACCACCTTTTCCATGTCCTAATAACTTCACAATTTTATATTCTTTCTGATTAACATTCATAACATCCTGCATTATCGTCCCCCCTGTTTATTCGGCAAAGTATATTCCTTGAATCCGACCACTAACGTAGCGTCAGGCTTTTGCATTGCAATTAACATTGTGTTGTTAAAGCTGTAATTATGAAATTTTGACATGGTATTCAGATAAATCTTGTACTTCTCGCTTTCAAAAAGTTCCTTGATACCCTACTCCAACTTCTCCGTTATTTCCTGTACTTTCTGTTTTTCTGTTTTAGCGTCTGCCATTGTTTTTGTTTCTTAATTGTCTGTTTCTATGCTATTAAATTTCTCCCTTTTCGGAAAAGTGTTTCTGATATTACTTAACCCAAACTATCCTGTTATTTATACATTTTAAGAAGTTAATGCAATTTGAGCTATTGATTTGCTTGGATATGATAAAGATTAGTTTTGCTGACTGGATTGAAATTGAGTTTAGGTTTAAAACATAATAAAAGCTATCCAATTTTTTTGACCGGGTAGCCTTTGTAAAATTTATTCTGCTGGAACTTCTGTGGCTGTGAGTGATATATACTCTGAAAAAATGGCATTTACCACAGCTTTCCTTTCGTCATCCAGTGATAAATAGTTCTGATTTACATTATCGTTGAATGTACCACAATCGGAATGATATTTGTATGTTTCTTCGTTGATTGTAATTTCAATGTTGCTTAAACAATCAGTTGTACCTTCTGTATTCCATGCATCACCACATAATATATTAGATATAGTTCTGATATCCTCATTTTCAGTGATGTTCGCATTTTCTCCTGTGAAAACATTATGAATACTTACTACTGCAACTGGGTCTATCATAAGTTCACTACTGGCCAGGACTTTTTCTGTTGCAAAAACCCACCATTTTTCATTCATATTAATCTCGATTATGCCTTCTTGTGAACCATATTGATATCCATAGCCTGTACCAAAGTTAGATTGATTGTCTTTTGTTGGCTTTTCACTTCCGTCTACTTCTGACGTAATCTCTCCATCCATAACACCACAACGGGCTTCTACTGTACTTTCATGACCTGTGTCAATATATAACTCGCCATTTACCATGACCATAGGAATTAAATCCCATTGTTCTGCTTCTTTGACAACTTTGATACCGTAAACCTCTGTTATCTGTGCTGGATAACTTTCTGCAATTTCTCCGTTATATGCTATTTCAATAATGTCACCAACATTTGGTTGTGGAGCAGTACCTATGTTTTTCATTGGTACTGTAATCAGATCTGCATTGTTTAATTCTTGACTACCCTCTACTGGTTCTACTAAAAAATAATTATCACGAATTTCAAGAATGGTTGCTTCAAAAATAGTGTTATTTTCTTCACCTATTCCACTTGGTCTGAGCCATTGACCTGTTTCTTCATCTTTCACTAAAATCAACTCGTAACCTCCCTCCGGTCTGTTAAAATAAATTTCTGTATCATCCGAAGTAAGCTCTAATTGGAAGCTATGCTCTGCTCCAATCGGACTGTTTATTCCACCAAATGTCGAAAAAAATGTAAGATAATGTGGTTTTACTCCACTTCCATTGTCTTTAAATCCTCTGATATATCCTGTAGATGTTGGAATTCCTACATCAAGCGTGATCTCCGTTCCATCCTCTGATACAGAGTAATCAACTAATACGACATCCATTCTTTTTTGAAAACCTGTGCCAATAAAGAATAGAGCTACTAATACAGCTAAAATTACAATTACTGCAATTATTCTTTTTTTCATAATCAAACACCTCCATTGATTTGGTGAAATTTCAAACAAATTCGTTTTTAAATTAACCTTAATGTAGATTTATACATCAAAAATGCAGAATTATACATGTTTTTCATTCAGACACACCATTTCGAAAGGGGAGTTAAATTTTTATTGAACCGATAGCCGACTCCCCAAACAGTCTGTATATAGGTTGGCTTGCTTGGGTTATCCTCTATCTTCTCCCGAATATTCCGGATATGGCTCATGACGATGTTGTAAT
>ENA-OPDC01000495-OPDC01000495.1-human-gut-metagenome-genome-assembly--contig:-NODE-495-length-17281-cov-190.683966_pt1 | contig 17281 bp, 9 predicted proteins | sample MGYA00241620_ERZ501503 | MGnify/ENA primary metagenome ERZ501503 (study PRJEB25962, sample SAMEA2042659) | human gut metagenome | biome: human gut; feature: human-associated habitat; material: faeces...
AGAGTAGGTAGCCGCCTCCTTTCAATTTCAGAAGCCTCGATTACGAAAGTAGTCGAGGCTTTTTTGTTTTCATGCAGTTTTGCTTTCTTATCGCCCAGCTTTTTCCCACAGCTCCTCCCAGTTGCTTTTACCTTTTTACCCTTTTACTTTTTTACCCTTTATAGTTCCCTTTACCTTTTTACCCTTTTACTTTTTTACCTTTATTCTATGCATAAAATGTTAATGAATGGTGGATTTTCATTATAAAATCAGTAAAATAACGTACTAAAATGATTCTTTCCACTAAATGAATACATTTTATACACCTCCTTTTCACAGCTTTTTCCTACTTTTGCCCCAAGAAAATGCGAATTATCATGTAAACGGGTAAATTTATATAATTACCTATTGATATAGTAAAAACGAAATAAATAAATAGACTTAACTAAACTCTTTAATAGATGGTGAAACGATTAATTTTAGCTTCAGTGTTACTCATATTTGTATCACTAGCTAATTATGCGCAAAACATTGGAGTCAAGTCCAACCTCTTATATTGGGCTACAACAACTCCTAATCTCGGTGTCGAGACTGCCTTAGGCAAGAAGCATACCGCTCAGGTATTCTTTGGCTTCAATCCTTGGAAACAGTCCGGTGGCGACCAGTCAAGCCTTCGTCATTGGCTTTTGCAACCAGAATACCGTTACTGGTTCTGCCAGAGCTTCAATGGCTGGTTCTTGGGTGTTCATGCCATGGGCGGACAGTTTAATGCAGGAGGAGTGAAGTTACCCCTTGGCATTTTCAAATCTCTACGCGACCATCGTTACGAAGGATGGTATGTAGGTGGTGGTGTGACAGCTGGTTATCAATGGCCTCTTTCCAAGCACTGGAACCTGGAAACCTCTGTAGGTTTCGGATATGACTATATCCAGTACGACAAGTTCAAGTGCGGTGCCTGTGGCGAGAAGGAGAAGTCATCTCATGACAACTACGTGGGTCCTACCAAGGCAGCCATTTCTCTTATTTATATGTTGTAACTCATTAAACATAATCTATGAGTATGAAAGATTTTAAGAACTACATATTATTATTCAGCTCTCTTTTGATGGCTATGCCTCTTGCAGCTCAGGATTGCAAGAGTCTCAAGTTGGCTTCCGATAAGATAAAGGTATCTAATGTTCAGATGTCTCATAACAATGACCTGATTACGGTTGCGATGGATCTGAATCTCGATTCCCTGAATCTCCCAACCAACAACCAGCTTGTATATACTCCGATGATCAAGCATAAGGGTGAGTTGCTCAAGATGCCGGAGATTGTTATCAACGGTAGTAGACAACAGATTATGTATGACCGTGGAGTAGGAAAGAAACAGTTGCAGCTTTCACCTGAAGCATTGGTGGTGAAGCGAAACAATAAGAAGCAGCAGACTGTGAAGTATCTTGCCTCAGTACCTCTTTCTTCTAAGGAAAGAAATTACGATTTGGATATTCACGAAGACCTCTGCGGTTGTGGTGATCTGCAGGATGGCAATGATTTCACGGTTGCTCGCCGTCGCCAGCCGGTAGCTTCCTTCGTCCGTCCGGAGGTAGAGGCTATCAAGGTCCGTCATCTGGATAAGCGCGCCTATATTGATTTCCCTGTAGACCGCATAGAGCTGCATCCTGATTACCGCCGCAATCCTGAGCAGTTGGATAGCATTATCCGTACCATCAATGCATTGAAGGAAGACAAGAATCTCGAAGTGAGTGGCATCAACATTCATGGTTATGCATCACCTGAGAGTCCTTATACTCACAATGATTATCTGGCAAAGAACCGTGCTAAGACGCTTACCGATTATGTTCGCCGCATGGTGAAGTTGCCTAACAGTCTCTTTACGGTTTCTTCTACTCCAGAGGATTGGGATGGACTGATAGCTTATATTAAAGGTAGCAACCTGGAGCATAAGAGTGCCATTCTGGCGATTATTGATGATAAGAGTCTGAATCCTGATGCCCGCGAGTTGAAGATTAAGAAGCAGTATCCTTCACAGTATCGCTTTATGCTCGACACCTGGTATCCGGCACTCCGTCATTCCGACTACCACATTACTTATAAGGTGAAACCTTTTGATGTGGAAGAGGCAAAGGAGATCATCAAAACCAAGCCACAGCAGTTGAGCCAGGAGGAGATGTTCCTGGTTGCTCAGACTTACGAGCCTGGCAGCAAGGAGTTTAATGACGTGATGGAAGTAGCAGTCCGCATGTTCCCAGAGAATGAGACTGCGAATCTGAATGCAGCCATTACCCGTTTGAATGCGGGAGATGCAGATGGTGCGAAATCATATCTCGACAAGGCAGGAACCAGTGCCGATGCCCAGAATGCCCGAGGTGTCTATGAGATGCTGAAGGGCAACGAGAAGCAAGCTCGTTATTATCTGGAGCAGGCTGCCAAGGCTGGTGTTGCTTCTGCAAAAGAAAATTTACAGAATCTATAAAGTTATACATACTGTCTGTTTAGGTTCATATAGCTGTTCCCTAGAGACAGGGCACTGCCCTGGCTTGGAACAGTCTCCTGAACCAGGCATATTTTTTCTAAGTACAAATATAGAAAGAAACTCAAATATAACGTATTAGATGAATTGTAAACCAAATATATAAAAATGTAATATAATTAGATTTTTAAGAGCGGTTATAAGTAAAAATATAAAATATTAATAACAACAATAATAACTTACAAGATGAAGAAAACTTTATTATTTTCCGTTGCATTGGCAGGGCTGATGCTCGGTTCTTGTTCAAGTAGCGATGATCTGAATGGTGGTGGTAACAACTCAGGTTTCAATGAGAATGGTGATGGTTATGTTGCTGTTGCCATCAATCTTCCAACACAGAACCCTGGAACTTCACGTGCCAATGATAATTTCAAAGATGGCACTGCTGAAGAGTATGAAGTAAAAGATGCTAAGCTTTTGCTTTTTAATGGTGCGGATGAAGCTAGTGCAACCTTTGTACAGGCGTATCCTCTCACATTAACTTCTGATACTCCTGGAGCAGCAGATAAGCAAATTACTACCCGTTATCAGCAGACTGTTAAGATTAGTAGTTCGGGGCTTACTAATAATATTTATGCTTTGGTAGTTTTGAATGATAATGGCCAGAGCTATACTGTCGGTGATAAAATGTCTAAGATCCTGACAGTTAATTCTTCTGACCTCAAAAACACAGGCTTTTTGATGACGAATGCTCCATTATCAACAAAGGTAGGTGCTAATCCATTTGATGGCAAAGTAAATACTTTAGTACCTGTTACGTCTGATAATATTCAGAAGACTCCGGAATCTGCAGCTTCACATGCTGTAGAAATTTCTGTAGAGCGTGCTTTAGCTAAGGTTGAAATGCTTACAGCTATGGCACCAGAACAGACATCTGAATATACTGGTGCAGTTGAAGAAGCGGGTGTAAAGAATGGAAGTAAGAAAATTTTTTATACAGTTACCGGTTGGGAGTTGGCAAATACCAACAAACAGACTTATTTTACTCGCAGCTGGAAAAATAACTGGGCTTCATATGAAGCTGCTGGTGCAACATCTAAATTCCGATTTATTGGCACAACGAGTTTGAACGATGATACAGCTATCCCTGCTTCAGAGTTGTATCGTACATATTGGGCTATTGACCCTAATTATGATTCATTTACAACAGGTGCTTTAGGAAATTCACAAGTTACTTCTACCGATCGGACAAAGATTAAGTATTGCTTAGAGAATACATTTAATGTTTTAAATCAGCAGATTCGAAGTACTACTTGTGCTATTGTTGGTGTTCAGTTATTTACAGCAGATAATGACGCAGCACCTACCAAGTATACTCCTATGACAGATTTTTATACTGTCGATTCAGATCCTACAGTTGTATATGACAAAGCGACTATCGAGAAATTGATTCTTGCCCGATATGTTGCTCAAAACGCTTCGGATTTGAAAACTCATATTTCTGGTACAGTCAGTGCACAGGATTTATTGACAGTATCAGAAACTTCTTCTGATGCGGGTGTTGTTTCTTATACCGTAACAGCTAAAACTGATCCCCGTTGGACGACTACACCTACGACAGAACAGTTAGAAAATTTGAAGAGTGGAGTGGATGTTACTGACTTAGAGCATGTTAAGAGTGGTATTAATTACTATTATGTTCCAATTCGTCATTTTGATAATACTGAGACTCCTTGGTCTGCTGATGGTAAAACTACATCTTATCCAAATGATGGTGGTAAGGCAGAACAAAACTGGCTAGGCCGTTACGGAGTACTTCGTAATAACTGGTATGAAATCAGTGTTTCCGCCTTGAAGGGATTTGGACATGCTACCATACCAGATTTGAGTAACATTCCTGACGATGATGATAATTTGAAGGAGTACATCTCTGTCAAGATCAACGTCCTTTCATGGGCTAAGCGTACACAGGGTGCAACTCTCGGTGAGTAATTTGATAAAGATAAAATTTGAAAACAATAATTGATTAGCGGTATGATAGCGCAGAAGATAAATAAATGGTTGAAGGGTGTCATGGCAGCTGCCATGACCCTGGCCGTCGCAACCTCATGTCACGATATGTGGCACCAGGACTACAGCGACTGCCCTAATGGTGTATATGTGAAGTTTAAGTATGATTATAACCTCCAGCGTGCCGACATGTTCAATGACCATGTCGGACAGGTAACGCTGTATGTATTCGACGAGAACGGAAACTATATAACCCAACAGACCGAGACGAATTCTGCGCTATCATCGCCTCTCAAAGACCCAAATTATGTGATGCACGTCGAGAACCTGCAGCCAGGTAAATATCAGTTCCTTGCCCTTGCCGGACAGAATGCTTACGCCGACCAGTTAACTTCAGGCCGTGCCAAGTTCGTTCGCACCGCTCCATCGGCTACAGGAGATAAGATGCAGAAACTGGAAGTGAATCTCGACCATGAAAATAAGGGAGAGTATGATGAGGTTGTCAACAACAGCCTTCCTCTCGATACCCTCTGGCATGGTAAACTGCTGGAGGCAGTAGAGGTATCATCCTCAAAACCTTCTTATGCAACCATCCCTCTGGTGCGTGATACCAAGAAGATTAACGTAGCGCTTCGTGACCTTGACTCTCCACAGGACATGGATGTCAATGACTACACAATGACCATCGAGGACCATAATGCCCGCATTCTTTGGGATAACTCTCTCGACGAGAGCCGTAAACTCATTTATACCCCTCATGCTACATGGAATACTGTTGATGAAACAGAGCAGGGCAAGATAGCCCATGCTGACTTTATGACCTCCCGTATTCTGAAACACGAAGATTACAACCAGGATGGCCGACTCCTGATTAAGAGCAAGGAGACAGGAAATACGGTAGTGAATGTAGATTTACCAGACCTCTTGAGTCGTCTTCGCACCAGCGAGGAGTACAGTTACAGTGCACAGGAATTCCTAGACCGTGCCTACGATTACAAACTTCAGTTCTTTATTCAGGGTGGCAAGCTCAAGTATTGTTACATCACCATCAGTGTGAATGTACTGAGTTGGAGCAAGCGCATCCAGTTCGAAGAACTCCATTAACATGTCCTACCCGGCTTTCAGCAAGCCGATATAAAAAGAAAGTGTATGTTTAAAATGAAAACTATAACCCTCTCATTGCTAGCCCTTTTGCTGGTTATGTCGTTTGCATCCTGTGCAAGTGACACTACCAGTGATTTGCCTATGCCCAACAAGGATATGAAGACATATCTGCAGGTAAGGGTGACTGTGGATGGTAGTGGAGATACACGAGCGAGTAGGGCAGGTGAAGATGACAAGTATCATTTTACAGAGAATCCTTCTGGTGGAGAGGATGGTGATGGTGATGATTTGGGTGAAACTAATGAGCGAACCGTTACTAACTTAAACTTATTGCTTTATTCATCTTCCAAGAATGATATGAATGATGATGATGCCATCATAGAAAAGGTTATTTACTTTCAGCACTTCTCTACAGCTAGTGGTGGTAATTCTAGAATATGGCAATCTGCACCAATACAGATACAAAATGCAATTATTGAAAAGAACTATCATCTGCTTGTAGTTGCTAATGCTGATGATATGACTTCTGAATGGCAAGGTAAAAAGTTGAAAGATATTCGTGATAAACTTATTATGAATGTTTGTACACGAGATGATGCAGATATAACAAAGTCAAGCAACTTCTTGATGTCATCCTTAAAGGATGCCCAACTAACTCCTGATGGGCATATAGGTTCTCTGGAAGATCCTTATCTTGTGAATGTAGATATTGAAAGACTGGCAGCTCGTATTGATATCATGCCAAATGCTTATTGCCAGGAAAATAAGAAAACAGATCCTAGAACATATACATATAATTATAATGTAACCGATGCATCGAATAATGTTATTGGTGGTTTTGTTTTAGAGTCTGTTATGCCATATAACGATTTGACCTCAGGTGAATACCTCATAAAGAGAGTTACTGATGGTAACGACAAAACTACAGTAAACTACATTTCAAAGGAAACCGAAGATGCAAATCATAATTCAACGAACTATGTAATTTGTCCATGGACGAATAGTCGTACAGGAGTTGCTTATCGTCATGAAAAGAAAAGTATTACGGATTGGGAGTCAATGACTTTTTCTGATTTTTATAAGGTGAAGAAAGCCGATAAAAGTCATGGTAAAGATAATGATAATGCAAAGGCCACAACTCCGTATAATTATAAATACTATATTCTCGATTATGTTATGGAGAATACTTCCTTTGATAATTCTGCAGAAACATCAACGGGATTGGTGTTTAAGGGTACATATTATGATGCAGATCAATGGCAGATTGGTACAGCAGAAGATAAGGCAATTGGTAAATTTGGTAGCCCTAAAGCTGGTGCTGTAGGTACACCAAAATGTTACACCTACGTCATTCGCCATAGCGACCCAAAGGGTACAGGTACAGTTTCCGACCCAATGCATTACGGTATTGTCCGCAATAACATCTATCGAGTTCGTATCGATGGAATTACTGGAAAGGGACCGGATGGAATGAAGATTACCCTTAACGTGAGAAAATGGGCAACCTATACTCACGACGAGACAACAATGTAAAAATGAAATAAACAGATAAACAGAAAGTATAGTTTGAAATAAAACTTTCAGAGAAAATGAAAACGATTAGAACGATACATATGGCATTGATTCTGATGGTGCTAGCCTTTATCTCGGCTTGCTCCACAGATAGTGCTGACCCTATACAGGGAGACAGTGGAGGCGATAACCCAGGCGACAAGATTACCGTCCACATGACTCTTTCTACAGCTCCTTCTTCCGGAACCAGAGCTAGTTTGTCATGGAAAGATGGCGTAGATGCAGAAAACATGAAGACTTGGGTAGTAGCCTTTGTGAAAGACAACAAGGTTGTTTCTTTTGCAGAGAACAACAATGTATCGGATAATAATCGTATAAAGGATGAAGTCACAATCAAGGATCTTCCTAAAGGAGAAGCTACCTATCAGGTTTATTCCTTCGCTAATCTAACAGCAACAGAACTTGGCATCTCAAAAGGTGCAACCGTCAATTTTGATGATAAGAAATGGAAGATGGATGGTAATGGCTTCGATGTTACTACCAAAGGCATTCCAATGAGCAATAAGCAGGAAGTAAAAATTGATGCTTCCGGTAAGCCAGACAAAACTGAGCTTTGGGTAGTAAGAATGCTGGCAAAAGTTACACTTCGGTTTAAGAATCCAAGTTCTACTCCTTTGGAAATCTATGATATTACCATCAGCGATATAACAAAGAACAGTAGTGAGAATGGAGATGCAGAAAACATCATGTTGCTGCCAAAGCATTCAGATGCATCATCTGGTGCAGATAAAGATGAGGTTACATGTATTCCAAATCTGGTAGGGCAGGCTGCAACGGATAATTATAGATATACGCTGTCTTCGCCAAAGACGATAAAGGCAGGAACCGATTATAAGGCAGAGAATGAGATTTCATTCTATGTGAATGAAAGCGCAGCGGGCAATACTTCCAAGTATTTCATCATTAATCTGAATACTTCAGCAGGAATCAAGCGTTACGCCCTGTTCCAGGATAGGAAAACGATAGCTCGCAACGACCATCACATTCTCCCCATCTCATTAGATGATTACAAGTTGAAGTTTGATGTTCAGTCCTTCTCTGCCATCGGTCTCTATCCATCCATAACAGATAACGGAACCACTCTTTCCTACACCTGTTATTACCCGGAAGAGGAATTTCATATCCAGCCAAAGGTAGTAAAAGGTGATGACACAGATGTGACTGGAACCATCGATTATGCCAATGTAAAATGGGAGTTAATCCAAGAAAAGGGTATGGATGATGCCAAAGCTGCAGAAACGAATGCCATGTTGGTATTTAAAACTCCTCTTCCTAAATGGACTCCATCCACTGGCTATTTTGAAGGTATCTTCAATGATGACAAAGCCGACAAGCAGAGCGCCCTCTATCAGGTCACAGTCCCTGTGCCAGGTGTCTCAGGAAAAGAGCTTGTATATAAGATACTTTTCACCAAGGATTTGAGAAGCTATGCTGCTCGTAAATATACGAGACAGAGTTACTATTTCAGAACAAAACAATAATACTTATATTAAAAAACATTGAAGCTTATGTTTAAGTCTAAGATTTTTAATAGTGTAATGAGATATATGTTGGTAGCAATGCTTGCATTGCTGCCAAATGCTATATGGGCTAGTGATAATTATACGAATAATGTTTTTTTGACCGATGTGAACCGCGTGTCTATTGATATGCAAAGTATCTTTGTTGGAAGTGATAATAAGGCTAAATATAATTATATTGAGTTTTATTTTCTTGACAAGTCTGATGCTATTGTAAATCTAACCAACATAAAACTCGGTTTGTGGAATCAAGAAACTAGCGATGCATATTCTTCTTTTAATGGTGATGGTTTCAAGAAAGCTGAGACTTATTATCTTTTTTATAAAGAGAAGAATACTTGGGGATTAAATGATTTGTTTAGGTTTAAGATAAATACTACTAATGTAGATCTCTCTGGTTATAAGTTTGTAGTAAAGGCTTCTAATACGAATAATTTTGAAACAGATAAGACAACGGCAGATGTTACATATACTTATCAGCTTTATTCTCAGAGTGATGTTGATGCTGTAACCTTCACCAAGGCAACTGCTCCTACTTTGGTGAAATCTGCTTATGCTTTAAAAGAAGGAAACAAATGTATCTTCAGTGGTGCTTCTATATATGATGAGATTAAATCTATCTTGGGTGTTCCGTCTAAAGAAGATATTAAGGACTTCTATATACGTTGGACTATAAAACATACAGATGGCACCAAAGTAGATAAACTTAAAGTCTCTTCAGAAAAAATACAGAAGCGTAATGATGTTGACTATATTTTTAATAATACCGGTTCCTCAATTCAAGCAAAAGACTTGGATGTTACCTTAGAGTTGCCTAGTGGTGAGTCTTGGGATAACATAAAATTATCTTTTGTTATTTCCAAAAATATCTCTGAATTGACTACTAAATATGGTGTTGTTGAGAAGGAGCCAACTTTGGATGCATTGTATAATATTACTTTGGAAACAAAGTATAGCATGCCTTTCAAACATTATGTAGGCCATGCTAATACTGCATTAGATAATGGTATGCAGCAGACTGCTGAATGGGAGTACTATGTCTATGTAAAGGAAGCTTCTGAAGAAATAGAATTGGTATTGCCATTCGATGAGTATGAAAATAGCGGAAAAGATCTTGAACCACAAGGCTATTTCAGATGGTATGATTTAAAGACAGATTTAGCTAGTAATAATTTACGTCAAAACTCTGGAACAAAACCGACTCTTCTGAATTCTATAATATCAGGAGGAAAGAACTATGGTTTGTTTGCTTACAAACTTCAAAAGGCAGATAAACCATGTAGCGATAATATCGGTGTTACATATACTGCACCAGCAGAAGCTTCATCTGAAGGGTGGGCTGGTGAAGACATCGCCTGTGATGTGAGCCGTTATATTGATGGTTTGGATGCAACAAAAACTTATCTTGTACATGAGCCAACGCTCTCTATCAGATACATTTTCCATATCCGTTCTGCCAAGAAGTTAGCAGACGACATTATGAATACAGCTATTGGCAAAAATCTTGAAAGAGCAGGTTATAGAACTTATGAGGATGGTAAGTATATAACAGTTGGTATGAAGGATAAAAGTTCTTCTGTTGTTACTCTTCGACTGGATTTATCAGATGCAAAGAAATATTATTTCCATCCATTGGCTGATGGTATATATAAGAAAAATGGTTCTTCAGAAGGTTTCACGAATCGAGTATATTATGTAGATGAAAAGGACAAACTCGTAGAATCCAACTTCGATAAAAATAAATTATGCAAGGCAGCTAAGATTGAATGGTGGGCGTATGATAAGACCAAGACTTATTGTCGCAATTTAGGAACAACAGACAAACGCTTCTTTGATTTAACGATGGAAAATCTTGGAAAACTACCGTGGGCGTCTGTATCTATGGATGGATCTTCGAAGAGTTTTACCTTTGAATATGGAGATCCTGTATTCATAGTTGCATATGCAATGGATGATGACGAAAACCGTTGTCCTATTGCCAACTTCGATGTTCGATTCATGAATAATCATCCGATGACTAAAGAGGAGATCGTTAAAAATGGATTGAATAACAGACTGATTAGTTATCTTGACGAGCATTATAAAATGGCTACCAAGCCAATTACATTTGATGATGATGATGTAGAACAGACTGTGGCTGCTCCTACAAGTCCAGATGACAACCAGGACCGATTACCATCTAAATGGGATCGCCGTGCTTATAGTTTCGTATATCGTGATTTGATTGACTGCGATGCTTCTTGGTGGGTTAACCTGGGGGAAATCGGTCATTCTCCACTTCATGGAGATTATTGCTTGTATAAATCTGCCAATGTTAATGGTATTTCCGGTAATGGTGAGACACTTAAAGATGGATATCTTTGGTGGCAAAGTGGACAATTATATGATAAGACTTATGAGATAACCAATGGTTCTCAGTATGGCCACTTCCTCTATGTGGATGCATCAGACGAAAGTAGAAAAATCGCCGCTGCAGATTTCACGGCAGATCTCTGTACAGGACAGCAACTTATCTTCACAGCGGGTGTTGCTGACATGACTAAAGCGGATACTAAGCCACAGATTATGTTTAAACTATTTGGTGTTAAAAGAAATGTCAATGATGATATTGTTGAAAAACACCTGATACATAGTTTTGCGTCTGGTGATTTTAAGACTAATGTAGAAAAATTGAAACCGGCAACTTGGTACCAGGTATATGGTAAGATTACTTTGCAAAAAGAGTCAAATGTAGAGCAGTATTCAGATTTCCGACTGGAGATTGATAATTACTGTAGCAATACTGATGGTGCCGACTATGCTGTAGATGATATCCGTATGTATCTAGCGCCGGCTAAGGTTCAGGTGATTCAGGAGAAGCCGGTATGTAACGGTGCTACAACTGGAACCATCAAACTGAAGATACGTGCTATCCACGAGACCTTGAATGCGATTTTGGGACATAAAGATACAAAGATCTATTTCAGATTTGTGGGTGAAGATGGAAAACCTGTAAAAACGGATTATTCTTATACCTTGAAGGATAGAACGACCGGTAATACAAGTACAGTTTCTGGTACAGAATATGGTACTGTTGATGTATACGATTCAGAGGAAAAATGTAAAAACTTTGAGATCGATGGTACTAATATGATTGAGCAAGATAGTGAAGGTGAAACCTATATTGTTATCAGCAATAAGGACTTTCCTTTGACTACGGGAAAGAAGTATTACGTATCTGTATCTACAGAGGATCCTGCCAAGGGAAATGCTAATTGGGGCACACCTGCTGAGGTCTGCTCGTTGTACAGTAACTGGTTTGAAATGGTTAGCCAGCATCCAATCATTACTGATACTAAGGGCAATATCGTAACGGATTATAAGATTCCTTGCGATCAAGCAGACAGCTATGAGGTTAAAATCAAGGGACAATTGACAACAACAGACCCTTATAATGGTGGTAAGATAACATTGGATGGTGTTAAGTTCATCTGGTATATCGATGGTACTGGTGAAACAAATAAGGTGGATCCTTCTGCACCTGCCAGCAATGAAATCATCATCAGTAAGGATAAGCTTACTTTGGGTACGACTCATCATATATATATGAAGCCTGAAGGAACTCAGAATTCAGTTGACTATATTGAATATACTGCGCCAAATGGCAAGACCTATCTGTTGTGTACTAGTGCAATACCAGTACCATTGCGTGTAATGAAGGATGGACCACAGCTTAACTTCGGTTTCAATGATGTGGATTATCCATTCAATGATGGCAGTTATGAGGCATCGCTTCGTATCGGTTTGCCACAGCTGGAGAAGTTGAAGGCTTCTAATGGATATTTGAAGATACCTCTTCATAGTGCTACGATGAGAGATGGAACAGCTATAACTGAGCCACTTACTTTCATTGATGATAGTAAAGTCCCTGCTGTTAATTCGAAGAGCGTAATTGTTGCATCTACGAATGATCCTTTATGGGAAAAGAAGTTGAATCAAACGGTTGCAACATTGGAGAACGAAGAGCTGCCTGCTTTTAATAAAACGACTCAGGCTACTCTCAACCTCAAGTTTGAAGATAATGCAGTTGCTAATTTCCACGAGGGATATTACTATGTACTCCGATTCGCTTACGAGAAGAGAGCAGCTACAGCTGGAACTACCAACTGCCCTGGCGAGTCTTATCTCAAGTTGAAGATCGTACCGGAGTTTATTACCTGGACTCCTACTGCAGATGGTGGTATGAATGCCAACTGGAACAATGATGCCAACTGGCATCGCTCATCATCTGCAGAATTGTATGATAATGAGTATACAGATTATCTGGCTTATGGAAGCAGTATGTCGGGTACGCCAACTTCTGCGAAGGATATTCCTACTCAGAACAGCTATGTGCCAATGAAGTTTACCAAGGTAACCATCGGCAATCTGAATGGTTTGCCATTCCCTGACCTCGGTAATGTGGTTTACCGTAGCACCAATAAGATTGCTACCAAGCTGACCAATGGAAAGGGTAATGAAGCTACGAAGTATATCCAGTATGATATTATGACTTACTGGGATGAAGCAGCTGCTGATAAGGGATTGGAAGCAGGTAATCTGAAGTGCGAGAAGTTCTATGGCAATACCTGCCATCAGATTTACTTCAAACCTCAGGGCGAGCTTCGCGACCAGTGCTATCTGGTATATGATAAGGCTTGGGTAGAGAAAGAGCTGGAGCCAAACAAGTGGTACACCATGGCTTCGCCTCTGCAGTATATCTACGCCGGTGATATGTATGTGCCAGCAAAGGATGGACGACAGGAAACCAAGGCGTTTACGGATATCACGTTTGATACGAATGTATATAGCCGGAGCAAGTATCCGGTTTATCAGAGAGCTTGGATGAAGAGTGATGTGAAGGAAATCACACCTAAGAGTGATTATCCTGCATCTCATAACCCAAGTGTAGCTGCTCCAGAAAATGTTGATATGAATCTCGGCTACTGGAGCCATGTATATAATAGGGTGGACGAGAGCTATGCCGCATATGGAACCTTCGGTGGCTTCTCTATCAAGGCGGGTAATGCACTCCTCCCGAAGGATAAGACAAAGAAGGCGCTCCTCCGTTTGCCAAAGGCTGATACCGAATATCAGTACTTCGATTATGATGGATCAACGACTTCTGGTGGTAAATCAGTAACTGTTGGTAAGAACAATGGCCATGGCAAGTTTCTCGTAGCTTACAGTAATGATGAGAAGACATTCGCAGAGAAGACCCAGGCCTTGGGAACAGATAACGCCAGCGGATTCTATCTCGTTGCCAATCCATATACCTGCTCTATCTCGATGGCTAAGTTCTTCGAGGCTAATACTGGTTTGCAAAAGGCAATATGGATGGTAGAGAATGGCGAGGTAAAGGCGATTTCCAATGCAGAATTGGATAAGCAGAACTACGCTATCCAGCCTACCCAGTCGTTCTTTGTCAAGAAGAAAAAAGGCGAAATGGTAGAAAATGTAAGGTTCACTTCTGCGATGTATGTTGACCGCACTATCACTCCTGGCCTTCTGATGGCATCAGACTATGTCAAGAGCATTGAAGCAACGACAGAGAATTCCAACGGCCAGACCTCAAAGGCACGCATTGCTTTGCGTCCGGAGGCTTCTGCCGACTATGATGACCAGGAGGATGTGGATCTCTTGTATGATCAGAACCTCAAGGATGTTCCGCAGGTTTATACCGTTGCCGGCAACGAGGCGGTGGCTGTGAATGCAGTTCCTGAGTTGTCATGGATTCCGCTCGGTATCGTGAGCCAGCAGGCAGAAGAGGTTTCACTCACCCTGAAGGGTGTGAACAAGCTCGATGCTCCGGTTTATCTCTATGATGCTGCATCGGCAAGCTTTACAGAAGTTCATGATGGCGAGGCTGTGAAGGTGAAGGCGGGTGACCACGGAAGATACTTCCTAACCCAGACCCGTACCTCAACCGGCATCGACCGCATGGAGGCTGAAGAGCAGAGCGCACCGGTGAAGGTTTACTCACCAGTTGCAGGCATGATCGTTGTTTCTGCCTTGGGTGGCGAGAAGCTCGACAGGGTTCAGGTATTTACATTGGATGGCAAGATGGTTCACAGTTATCAGTTGCCTGATAAGCAGAGAATGATTCTCCGTGTTCCATCCGGCATTTACATCGTGAAGGCATCTACCCAGTCCTGTGCTCAGGCTAAGGGTCAGAAGATTTCAGTAAGATAGTATATTCTGATTTTTAAATATCAATACTTATTTTTTGATAATCCTTTTATACCCACATTATCTGATACCTTACTATATATAGGGGCATCTTTGTTTCTTTGGTAGAGACGAAGGTGTCCCTATCATTTTTATTATTTTTTTTAACACGCATAATTTGCTAGTTTCCAACAATTATCTTATATTTGCAAAGAGTTTCTGTGTCTCTTATGTAGAGATTCAGATGAACGACATCAAAAAACGAGCTTGATTCGCATGATGAAAGAGACAAATATACACTCACAGGTTACGTCCACTATTGCAGGGGACGACGGCGAAGCCGTGGCAAAAAGTGAACAAAACGCTAAGAAAAAGGTTCCGGAAAAGCCTAATGAAGGGCTTGAAAAACCTGCTGATGCAGGATGGTATGTGGCTGTAGTGAGAGTGAATTGTGAAACGAGAATAGCTGATTCTATACGAATCAATCTTAATCACAATCATGTTTGGTTTGATTACTGGATTCCCAAGGTAAAAGTAGTTTATATAGACAAACGTTCCAATAAGCGAAAAGTGAAAGAAAAGCTATTTCTTTCCACTTTCATCTTTTGCAATGTTTCTCCGAGACAACTTGACAAAATCCGCTTCCGTTCGGATGTGTATAAGATGCTGACGATGCCAGGTCAAAGGAAAATATACCAAATTCCCGACCAGGTTGTTGCCAACTATCGATATTTTGTAGAGAATGATGAAGAGCCTGTCACTGCTGCCCCTGTTCCTTTGAAGAAAGGTATCAAAGTGCGAGTGGTAGCAGGTAGCATGAAAGGTGTGGAAGCATACGTACAGAGTTATAATGGCAAGAAAGCCGTTATCGGCAGCGAAATCAAGTATATCAGTGGTGCAACGCTTACGATAAGTAGAAATTTACTCGAAGTCGTTGAAGAAGATTAAGTTGTAGAATGATCTTGTTGCATAAAAAAACTATGAGCTATCTGAGTAAAATGTTATAGTAAGTTATAGCCCAGCGGTCCCATCCCGCACAACCATGGCGAGGGCTTTGATGCCCCGTCAACCTTAGAGCGTAGCGGTTCCGAGCACCGAGTAGGGCGGTTACATCCTTCCTTTCTGAGAAGGGAAGGCTTGGTTAGGATGTGGAGCTCTCCTTGCAGGAGAGACGGAGAGGTAGAAAAATCAGCACAAATGGAAAAGCGAATGCGTGATGACTATCGCTGCAGAACCGGTAAGGAAGCAGAATCATTTTGTGTGTTGTAATGTTTAGCCCTAAGCCAAGTATAGGTTAATAAATGCATTTTTTCTCTTAATTCCTTGGTGTTTACGTCAGAAAGTAGTATCTTTGCAGCAGTCTTTATTATAGGAGGTTATACAATGATAGAAATAAAAGAAACATTAGTTATTAAAAGCGATTCCCCAAAGGTAGCAGAGTGGGTGAAGCGTATGAAGGCATATAAGGCAGCTCAGCTGCAAGATATGGCAAAACGAGGATGCGAGGTTTGTGATATTGCTATGTAATGGATGCATTTGAATATAGATTTACAAGCAAAACGGGTGATATATATATCGTGCGAATTCTGAATGATGGAGCGAGATTTTTGTCATCCGAAATAAATTCCGCCTTAGAAAAGTCTGATGTTGAGGTATGGGGAATATATCTCAACAGAATAGGTAGTTATAAACATGTGACAGGGATTCGGGATTTATCACTTATCTCTAATCAAATTTATAGCTTCTTCAGGTCTCATGACAATGCGATATTGTATTATGTATGCGATGATATAGCCGATGTTCCGATGAATGCTCGTAAAAAGGCAGAAGGCTTTTCGGTACAGTATTATCGTAACAGACTTTTTACAAGTTTGTTTCAAAAGCTTCAAGGGTTATTAGATATGAATGTTGTTGATTTACCAATTTGCATTGATGCTTGTGGTAACGATATGTATATTCATATAATGGTTCGCGAAGAACAATTGGATGTTGCTAAGAGAATCAAGCAAGACGTGCTTGATGGTTTTAGCAAATAGGGCATTGCTCTTTTGTTCCATTTTGGAACATATGGTCAATGGCGGTCATAAGATTTCTGCCATAACCCTGATGGGCACCTCTCCAGAGGTAATCCTCTCAAAAGTAGAATAAAAATAATATTCCTCATTCGAGCGACGACAAGCGCAGAGCGATACTGCAATGAGGAACAAAAATGGTGGTCTCAATCTGTAAGCCCTCTCCATGCACTCACTTTCAACAATATAATTGCAAGCTGATCCCCATAACAGCCAGGCGGTCCCATCCCGCACAATATGGCGAAGACCTTTGATGGTCCGCCAACCTTATAGCGTAGCGGTTCCGAGCACCGGAGGGCGGTTCCCTTCTTCTTCCCTGAGGGGAGAAGACCGAGATGAGAGGTGGAGCCTTCTTTAATGGT